>Ga0310834_100306_pt1 | contig 67865 bp, 62 predicted proteins | sample SM_ome_2_FD_201314 | JGI IMG/M metagenome (GOLD analysis project Ga0310834, IMG submission 201314) | Sorghum-adapted microbial communities enriched on stacked mutant (SM) sorghum from Joint BioEnergy Institute, Emeryville, California... ...
GGGAGCAGCAGGCGGCTGATCTGGTGGCCGAGCACTGGAACGACAGTTGACGGTCATGGGCTGGTGGCCGGGTCCCGGGCACGGGGACCCGGCCACCGGCGTACCCGAGTCCGGCACGGTTCCGCTCGCGGGTCGGCCAGCCGCGTCCGGGGCGGCACCATATTCTGGAGGGGTCTCCAGAAAGAAGCCTGTGGGTGAGGGCGTACCCGACCGTCGCGGCCCGTAGGGCGCCGGGATCCCGCCGGGCGGGTAGATTACGTCTCCAACCACGGCTGGAGGGTGGAGCGTGCGCGAGACGTGGGTGACGGCCGACGGGCCATCGATGGTCGAGCCGAGGCTGCCCGATCCGGCTCGGGCCGACCCGCCCCCGAACCAGTCGGCGTCGAACGGACCGGCGCGTCCCGCGGCGGCGGTCCCGGTCGAGGCCGCGGGGCCGAGGCCGTCGTCCGGAACGGACGAGCCGGCGCGGTCGGACAACACCCTGGTCGTGGTGACCGGCGTTTCCGGTGGTGGCCGCAGCACCGTCGCCCGCGCGCTGGAGAACGTCGGCTTCTACGTCGTGGACAACCTGCCGCAGGCGCTCATGCTCGACATGGCCGAGCTGGCGTTCCGAGCCGGTGGCGCCGCCCGGCGTACGGCGATGGTGTTGGACGTGCGCAGCCGGGCCTTCTCCACCGACCTCGCCGGGGCGATCCGCGCGCTGAAGGAGCAGGGCTTCCAGCCCCGGGTGGTCTTCGTCGACGCCGACGACGACGTACTGATCCGCCGGTTCGAGAGCGTTCGCCGCTCGCACCCGCTGCAGGGCGACGGTCGGCTCGCCGACGGGATCGCGATCGAACGCAGCCTCCTGGAGGAGGCCCGCGACCTGGCCGATGTGATCATCGACACGAGCCACCTCAACGTGAACCAGCTCCGCATCCGGGTGGAGGAGCTCTTCGGTGCCGAGGACGCCCGTCGACTGCGGGTCACCGTCCTCTCCTTCGGTTTCAAGTACGGCCTGCCGCCGGACGCCGACTTCGTCCTCGACACCCGCTTCCTGCCCAACCCTTACTGGGTGCCCGAGCTGCGCGAACACACCGGTCAGGAGGAGGAGGTCAGCCGGTACGTCCTCGGCCAGGAGGGTGCCGTCGCCGTCGTCGACACGTACACCCGGTTGATCAACGCGACCGCCCCCGGCTTCGAACGGGAGGGGAAGCGCTACCTGACCGTGGCGGTCGGCTGCACCGGTGGCAAGCACCGTAGCGTGGCCATCGCCGAGGAGCTCGCCGCCCGGCTGCGCCAGGCCCGGCTCGCGGCCAGCGCCCAGCACCGTGACCTGGGGCGCGAGTGAAACTCAAGGTCGTCGCCTTCGGCGGCGGACACGGACTGGCCGCGTCGTTGCGCGCGCTGCGGCACTGCGCACCCGAACTGGACCTGGACATCACCGCGGTGGTGACCGTCGGTGACGACGGTGGTTCCAGCGGACGGCTTCGGGCCGAGCGTGGTGCGCTGCCCCCCGGAGACCTGCGGCAGGCGCTCGCCGCGCTGGCCTCGGACGAGGAGACCAGCCGCACCAGCGCCGCGTTGTTCCAGCACCGGTTCGCCACCGGCGGCCCCGGACGTGACCCGTTGGCCGGGCACGCCGTCGGCAACCTCGTCCTCGTCGGGCTGATGGAGCTGCTGGGCGACCCGGTGGCCGCACTCGACCACGCGGCCCGGATGGTCGGCGCGGTCGGTCGGGTGCTGCCGATGTCCTGCGAGCCGGTGGGGATCGAGGCTCGGGTCCGGGGTGCCGACCCGCGCCGGCCCCACGCCGTCCAGACCGTGCGCGGGCAGCACGCGGTCGCGGTGACGGAGGGCCGGGTCGAGCTGGTGCGGCTCACCCCGGAGGGACCACGCGCCTGCCCGGAGGCGCTGGTGGCCGTCCGCGAGGCCGACTGGCTCATCTTCGGCCCGGGCAGCTGGTACACCAGCGTGATCCCCCACCTGCTGGTCCCGGAGCTCGCCGCCGCGATCGTCTCCAGCCCCGCGCGCCGGCTGGTCACGCTCAACCTCGCCAACGAGGCCGAGACGCTCGGGCTCTCGCTCGCCGACCATCTGGCGGCGCTCAACTGGTATCTGCCGGAGCTCACCATCGACGTGGTGATCGCGGACGGGAAGGCGGTGGGTGACCCTGAACCCGTGCATCGTGCAGCGGAATCCCTGGGTGCCCGGCTCGTCCTCGCCCCGGTCGCGGTACCGGACGGCGGGCCCCGGCACGATCCCGCGGCGTTGGGAGCCGCGCTGGTGCCTCTCCTGGGCGCCGATCGTTAAGCACGTACGAATCACCGGCATCCACCGGAACCGGCCCACGAGGTGACGAGAAGATGGCGATGACCGCTGCGGTCAAGGACGAACTCAGTCGGGTCGACGTGCCCAAGCCCTGTTGCCGTCGGGCGGAGATGGCGGCGTTGCTGCGCTTCGCCGGTGGCCTGCACATCGTGTCCGGACGGGTGGTGGTCGAGGCGGAACTCGACACCGGTGCGGTGGCACGCCGCCTCCGTCGCGAGATCGCCGAGGTGTACGGCTATCCGAGCGAGATCCACGTTCTTGCCTCGGGCGGACTGCGCCGTGGCAGCCACTACATCGTGCGCGTGGTCAAGGACGGTGAGGCCCTGGCCCGGCAGACCGGGCTGCTGGACGTCCGCGGGCGCCCGGTGCGCGGGCTGCCGCCGCACGTGGTCGCGGCCGGTGTCTGCTGCGCGGTGTCGGCCTGGCGCGGGGCGTTCATGGCCCACGGCTCGCTGACCGAGCCGGGTCGCTCCTGTGCGCTGGAGATCACCTGCCCCGGCCCGGAGTCGGCACTCGCCCTGGTCGGTGCCGCCCGGCGTATCGGCGTGACCGCCAAGCAGCGGGACGTGCGCGGCGTGGACCGTGTGGTGATCAAGGACGGGGACGCGATCGCCGCGCTGCTCACCCGGATCGGCGCGCACTCCAGCGTGCTGACCTGGGAGGAGCGGCGGGTGCGCCGCGAGGTGCGGGCGACCGCCAACCGCCTGGCCAACTTCGACGACGCCAACCTCCGCCGCTCGGCCCGGGCCGCGGTGGCCGCGGCCGCCCGGGTGACCCGGGCGCTGGAGATCCTCGCCGACGACGCACCCGAGCACCTCACCTCCGCCGGGCGGCTGCGACTGGAGCACCGTCAGGCCTCACTGGAGGAGCTCGGGGCTCTGGCCGACCCGCCGCTGACCAAGGACGCCATCGCCGGCCGGATCCGCCGGCTGCTGGCGCTGGCCGACAAGCGTGCCCGTGACCTCGGCATTCCCGACACCGAAGCGGCGGTCACCCCGGACATGCTCGCGGTCTGAGACCACTGCGGGGTGATCCCACCGGTTCGGATTGTCCCCCGATGCCACGCGACGTTCCGCTCTCGGATAGGGTCGCAGCGTACGGCGACGGGGCCGGAACCGGCGCTCGCCGCGCGACTCCGCCACGCGGCGGGCCGGGATGACCTAGCAGCGTCCGACCGCAACGGTCGGCGCACCCACCTTCGCCGCCGCCTGGCTGACGGCGGCGAACCGGAACACAAGGAGATGGACCCAGTGACCATCCGGGTTGGCATCAACGGCTTCGGCCGGATCGGCCGCAACTTCTTCCGCGCGGTGCTCGCGTCCGGCGCTGACATCGAGGTGGTCGGCGCCAACGACCTGACCGACAACGCCACGCTGGCGCACCTGGTCAAGTACGACAGCATCCTCGGTCGGCTGCCGCAGGAGGTCAAGGCGTCCGGTGACGAGATCACCGTTGGCGGCCACACCATCAAGGTCTTCTCGGAGCGGGACCCGGGCAAGCTGCCCTGGGGTGACCTCGGCGTCGACGTCGTGGTCGAGTCGACCGGCTTCTTCACCGACGCCACCAAGGCCAGGGCACACATCGACGGCGGCGCCAAGAAGGTGATCATCTCGGCTCCGGCCAAGAACGAGGACGTCACCGTCGTGATCGGTGTCAACCACACCAGCTACGACCCGGCCAAGCACACCATCATCTCCAACGCCTCCTGCACCACCAACTGCCTCGCGCCGATGGCGAAGGTGCTGCAGGACACCGTGGGCATCGAGCGTGGACTGATGACCACCGTCCACGCGTACACCCAGGACCAGAACCTCCAGGACGGTCCGCACAAGGACCTCCGGCGGGCCCGCGCCGCCGCGCTGAACATCGTGCCGACCTCGACCGGCGCGGCCAAGGCGATCGGCCTGGTGCTGCCGGAGCTGAAGGGCAAGCTCGACGGCTACGCGCTCCGGGTGCCCGTCCCGACCGGGTCGGCCACCGACCTGACCATCACCGCCAGCCGGGAGACCTCGGTGGAGGAGGTCAACGCCGCGATGAAGGCCGCCGCCGAGGGCGACCTCAAGGGCATCCTCACCTACACCGAGGACCCGATCGTCTCCGCGGACATCGTCACCGACCCGGCCTCCTGCATCTTCGACGCCGGGTTGACCAAGGTCATCGGCAACCAGGTCAAGGTCGTCGGCTGGTACGACAACGAGTGGGGCTACTCCAACCGGCTCGTGGACCTGGTCAAGCTGGTGGGTGCCTCGCTGTGAGGGCCCGGGGTGAGCACGCGGTCGCCACGGTCGTGAACGGCGGGCTCGTGGCGACCGCGCGGGATGGGCTCGCGAACGGAGGACTGATCCGGTGAGCATCCGGAACCTCGACGACCTGCTCGCCGAGGGGGTTTCAGGTCGGCGCGTCCTGGTGCGCGCCGACCTGAACGTGCCCCTCGACAAGGAGACCGGCGCGATCACGGACGACGGTCGGATCCGCGCCGTACTGCCGACGCTCTCCGCGCTGCGTGACGCGGGGGCGGCGGTCATCGTCTGTTCCCACCTGGGTCGCCCCAAGGGCGCACCCGACCCGAGGTACAGCCTCGCCCCGGTCGCGACCCGGCTCGGCGAACTGCTCGGTACGCCGGTCGCGTTCGCCACGGACACCGTCGGCGAGTCCGCCCGGGCGACCGTCGAGGGGCTCTCCGGAGGGCAGGTCGCCCTGCTGGAGAACCTGCGGTTCAACCCGGGGGAGACCAGCAAGGACGAGGCCGAGCGGGCCGCCTTCGCCGACCAGCTCGCCGCGTTCGCCGAGGCGTACGTGGACGACGCCTTCGGCGCCGTGCACCGCAGGCACGCCAGCGTGTACGACGTGCCGGCCCGGCTGCCGCACGTGGCGGGCCGGCTGGTGCTGCGCGAGGTCGAGGTGCTGGCGAAGCTGCGCCACGAGCCCGAGCGGCCGTACGTCGTGGTGCTCGGCGGCTCGAAGGTCTCGGACAAGCTGGCGGTGATCGAGGCGCTGCTGCCCACCGTCGACACGCTGCTGATCGGCGGGGGCATGTGCTACACGTTCCTGCGCGCGCAGGGGCACGAGGTCGGCAGGTCGCTCCTCGAGGAGGAGATGGTCGACACCTGCCGGCAGCTGCTGGAGCAGAACCCCGGCAAGATCGTGCTGCCGGTCGACGTGGTGGCGGCGACGGAGTTCAGCGCCGACGCCGAGCACGCCGCGGTGCCGGTCACCGAGATCCCGGCCGACCGGATGGGTCTGGACATCGGTCCGCGGACCGTCGCCGCGTTCGCCGACACGATCGGCACCGCCCGGATGGTCTTCTGGAACGGGCCGATGGGCGTCTTCGAGCTGGCACCGTTCGCCGCCGGCACCCGCGGGATCGCCGAGGCGATCACCTCGGTGAAGGGCTTCACGGTCGTCGGCGGTGGCGACTCCGCCGCGGCGGTCCGGGCGCTCGGCCTCGACGAGTCGGCGTTCGGGCACATCTCGACCGGCGGGGGCGCCTCGCTGGAGTACCTGGAGGGCAAGGCCCTCCCCGGCATCGTCGCTCTGGAGAAGTAGTGGCCAGTACCCCCTCGCCCGCCCGGCGGCCGCTGATGGCGGGCAACTGGAAGATGAACCTCAACCACCGGGAAGCCAACCTGCTGATCCAGAAGCTGGCCGCCAGCCTGACCGAGCAGCAGCTGACCGACGTGGAGACGGTGGTGCTGCCGCCCTTCACCGACCTGCGGACCGTGCAGAGCGTCATCGAGGGTGACAAGCTGCTGATCGGTTACGGGGCGCAGGACCTGTCGCCGCACCAGTCCGGGGCGTACACCGGGGATGTCTCCGGCCCGATGCTGGCCGCGCTGGGCTGCCGGTACGTCGTGGTCGGCCACTCCGAGCGGCGGACGTACCACCACGAGGACGACGCGCTGGTGAACGCCAAGGTCAAGGCGGCGCTCGCCAACGGGCTGACCCCGATCCTCTGCGTCGGCGAGGGCCTGGACGTCCGTGAGCAGAACGGCCACGTGGCGTACGTGCGCGACCAGCTCGACGCGGCGCTGGCCGGGCTCGACGCCGCGCAGGTGCGCAAGGTGGTCGTCGCGTACGAGCCGGTCTGGGCGATCGGCACCGGCAAGACCGCCACCCCGGAGAACGCCCAGGAGGTCTGCGGCGCGATCCGGGCCCGGCTCGCCGAACGGTACGACCGGGAGACCGCCGACCAGGTCCGGATTCTCTACGGCGGATCAGTGAAGGCGGCCAATATCGCCGGTATCATGGCCCAGCCCGACGTGGATGGTGCACTGGTCGGTGGGGCGAGCCTGGACGCCGAGGAGTTCGCGCAGATCTGTCGGTTCCCGGAGCACATCGCCCGCTGACGGTCGCTATATCCTTGACGGGCCCCGTGAAGCTGAGAGGACTGACCCCTGCCATGCCAACCTGGTTCGCATACACGTTGATCGTGTTGCTGGTTATCACGAGCGTGCTGCTCACCCTGCTGATCCTGCTGCACAGGGGCAAGGGCGGCGGGATGTCGAGCATGTTCGGTGGGGGGGTCAGCTCCAGCCTGGCCGGCTCCTCGGTCGCCGAGAAGAACCTCGACCGGTACACGGTTCTGGTGGGCCTCGTCTGGTTCGCCTGCATCGTCGGCCTGGGGCTCTGGTTGCGGCTGGCCCAGACCACCTGACCCACCCAGGACACACGAACCGCGCGCGGTCCGCTACTGTGGGCCGCGCGCAGTTTTTTGCGCTTGCACCGCGTCATGACCGTCGGCCACCGACGTACCCCTCTGACGAACGGAGCGAGCAGTCGTGCCCAGTGGCAGCGCCATCCGTGGCAGCCGAGTCGGCGCCGGCCCGGCCCGGTTGCCAGAACGTTGTGAACCCGCCCCCCGCCGCTCGGTCACCTACTGGTGTGCCAACCGGCACACCGTCCGGATCTGGCTGGCACTCGATGCGGAGACCCCGGCCACCTGGGAGTGCCCGCACTGCGGGCTGCCCGCCGGACAGGACGCGCACAACCCGCCGGGACGGCCACGACGGGAGCCGTACAAGTCGCACCTGGCGTACGTGAAGGAGCGACGCAGCGAGGCGGACGCCGAGGCGCTGCTCGCCGAGGCGCTGGCGGCGTTGCGCCAGCGCCGCGGCGAGACGGCGTCCCACCGGTCCGACGGCGGGTAGGTCCGGGGGAGAACAGGCCCCGGGACCCCTCGGCGGGTCCGGCGTGCCCGGCCCGGGCGGTCAGGCGACCGTCCGGGCCTCGGCCGCCGCGGCCCGGTCCAGCAGCCACCGGGTGGCGCGGACCCCGCACACCTCGGCGGCCGGGAGCGGGGCCGGCCCGGCGGCGTCGAGCGCCGCCCGCACCGCCGGGGCCTTGTCGGCCCCGGCGGCGACCAACCACACCTCGTCGGCGGTGCCGATCGTCGGCAGGGTCAGGGTGAGCCGGGTCGGCGGCGGTTTCGGGCTGTCCCGTACCGCCACCACCGGGCCGGCCGCCCTGCCTTCCGGGTGCCCCGGGAAGACCGAGGCGACGTGGCCGTCCTCGCCGACGCCCAGCATCAGGACGTCGAAGCGCGGCAGCGGGGCCGGCGGGGCCGCCGCCGCCAGCTCGGCCGCGTACCGGGCGGCGGCGGCCTCCGGGTCGGCGCCGTCCGGGCCGTCCGAGGACGGCATCGGGTGGATCCGCTCCGGCGGCAGCGGCAGGGCGTCGAGCAGCGCGGCCCGGGCCTGGGTCTCGTTGCGGTCCGGATGGCCGGTGGGCAGGAAGCGCTCGTCCCCCCACCAGACGTCGACCCGGGACCAGTCGACCGCGTCCCGAGCCGGCAGCTCGCGGACGGCACGGTAGACCCCGGCGGCGATCCGGCCCCCGGTCAGCACGACGCTCGCCGCGCCCCGCCTCGCCTGTGCGTCGAGCAGCGCCACCACCAGCCGGGCGGCCACCGCCTGGGCGAGCAGGTCGGGGTTGTCGTGCACCACCACGCTCGTTCCGGTCATGCCGCTCCCTGCTTCGCCGGTTGCTGCGCGGGGTCCTTCCAGACGTGGACCCGCTGGTGCGGCCGCGAGTCCAGCCCGGTGATCCCGGCGACGGCGCCGAGCGCCTCGGCGTAGATCTGATCCGGGTCGAGTCGGCGTAGCTCCTCGGCCAGCTCGTCGCCGAGCGGGCGCCGCACCAGCGGCAGATGCCGGTCCGGCTGCCCGGTCCGGCGGAAGATCGCGGTGCTGTCCTCCCGGGTCAGCACCATCTCGTCGCCGTTGGCGCAGCGCAGCGAGACCTCCCGCATCCGCGGGAACTCGGTGGTGTGCTGCCACTCGGGCTCCAGCCCCAGCCGCGACTTCAGCCAGCCGACCATCAGCGCCGCCGTCGGGTCGTTGGGCGGCGCGACGACCCGGGCCGCGGTGACGTGGCTGCCCTCGGCGGTGTCGAAGGCACCGGCGACCAGGGTGCGCCACGGCGTGATCCGGGTCCAGGCCAGGTCGGTGTCGCCGGGCGCGTAGTCGTGGGCGCGTTGCCGGAGGGCGGCGATCGGGTCGGCGGCCTGGGCCGAGTCGGTGATCCGCCGGTCGGCGACCACACCGAGGAAGTCGGTCGCGATCTCCTCCGGTGGCTCGCCGTGCCACCACGTCACCACCGGTACGTCGGGAACGAGCAGCGGCATCACCACCGACTCGGCGTGCAGGGCGAGCCGCCCGAACATCCGGGTCACCACCGCCTCGCCCGGTCCGAGCCGGCCACCGACCACGATCTCGGCGTCGAGCCGGCTGCGCTCCCGTTCGACCTCGGAGCGGACCACCACGATCATGCGGCACGGGTGTGCGGCGGAGGCGATCGTCACCGCCGCCTCCGCCTCCCGGACCCTGGGCTCGTCGACGACGACGATGAGGGTGAGCGCCATCCCGCTGGCCACCCCGCCCGCGCTGCGCCGCTCCGCGGCCAGTGCCTTGACCACCTCGCTGCCGGTGGTGTCCCACAAGCCGATCAACGCTGCCTCCTGATCCCGCGGGCCGTCACGCCCGCCGCCACGACCGGCCCTCCCGGGCGAGCATCTCGTCGGCCGCCCGTGGGCCCCACTCGCCGGCCCGGTACGGCTCCGGGCGGGTCCCCGCCCACGCCTCCTCGAGCGGGTCGATCACCTGCCAGCTCTGCTCCACCTCGGCCGCGTCGGGGAAGAGGGTACGGTCGCCGAGCAGCACGTCGAGTACGAGCCGTTCGTACGCCTCCGGGCTGGACTCGGTGAACGCCTCGCCGTACTGGAAGTCCATGGCGATGTCCCGGACCTCCATGGTGCTGCCCGGAACCTTGGAGCCGAACTTGAGCACCACGCCCTCGTCCGGCTGGACCCGGATGACGAGCTGGTTGTTGCCGAGCATCTCCATGTCGGCGGGGTTGAACGGCAGGTGCGGCGCCTTCTTGAAGATGATGGCGACCTCGGTCACCCGGCGCGGCAGCCGCTTGCCGGCCCGGATGTAGAAGGGCACCCCGGCCCAGCGCCGGTTCTGGATGCCGAGCCGGACCGCGACGTACGTCTCGGTGGTGGAGTCCGGCGGCACCCCCTCCTCCTCCAGGTAGCCGACCGCCCGTTTCCCGGCCACCCAGCCCGGCAGGTACTGGCCCCGGACCGTGCCGGTGGAGATGTCCTTCGGCAGGGTGATCGCCCGCAGCACCTTGAGCTTCTCGGTCCGGATCTCGGCGGCGTCGAAGCTGGTCGGCTCCTCCATGGCCACCAGGGCCAGTAGTTGCAGCAGGTGGTTCTGCAGCACGTCCCGGGCGGTGCCGGTGGCGTCGTAGAAGGCGGCCCGCGAGCCGATGCCGACGTCCTCGGCCATGGTGATCTGCACCGAGTCGACGTACCGGGCGTTCCACAGCGGCTCGAAGAGGGTGTTGGCGAACCGCAGGGCGAGGATGTTCTGGACGGTCTCCTTGCCCAGGTAGTGGTCGATCCGGAACACGTCCTCCCGGGTGAAGACGTCGTCGACCAGCTCGTTGAGGGCCCGTGCCGACGCCAGGTCGTGCCCGAACGGCTTCTCCACCACGACCCGGCGCCAGCCGCCGCACCTCTCGTTGTCGGCCATGCCGGTGCGGGCGAGCTGCTTGAGCACCGTCGGGAACGCGGACGGGGGGATCGACAGGTAGAAGGCGACGTTCCCGCCGATCCCGTGACTGTCCCGCAGCCCGTTGAGCGTGGCGGCGAGCTGGTCGAACGCGGCGTCGTCGTCGAACGAGCCACCGACGAACTTGAGGTTGCCGGCCAGCCGCGCCCACACCTCGTCCCGCCACGGGGTCCGGGCGTGCGCCTGGGTCGCCTCCCGGGCCATCGCCTCGAAGTCGCCGTCGCGCCAGTCCCGGCGGGCGAAGCCGACCACCACGAAGTTGGGTGGCAGCAGCCCGCGGTTGGCCAGGTCGTAGACCGCGGGCAGCAGCTTCTTGCGGGCCAGGTCCCCGGTCGCCCCGAAGATCACCAGGGCGCACGGCTCCGGGATGCGCGGCAGCCGCCGGTCCTGCGGGTCGCGCAGTGGGTTCATCACCCCTCCTTCAGGTCACGCAGGCCCCGCACGGCGTCCAGGAGCCGGGTCACCCCGGCGGCCCGGTCGGTCAGGTGCAGCCGCAGCACCGGCCGGCCCCGCTCGGCCAGCGCCTGCCGGTCACCGGCGGCCTGTGCCGCCTGGAGCTCGCCGAAGGTGTACGGCTTGCCCGGCACCGGCAGGTCCTCGCTGACCGCACCGGTGATCTGGAGGAACGAGCCGAGCTGCGGGCCACCCTTGTGGTACTGGCCGGTCGAGTGCAGGAACCGGGGCCCCCAGCCGAAGGTGACCGGCCGCCCGGTGGCGGCGGCCAGCTCGGGCCGGACCTGCGCGGCCCTGGCGTCGGCGAACCGGTCCAGGTACGCCATCACGGCGAGGTAGCCGGTGCCGTCGAGCCCGTCGACCAGCAGGCGCAGCGCCTCCGCCAGGTTTGCGGGGGTCGGGGCGCCCCGCTGCCCGGCGCCGGGGGACCAGTAGCCCTCCACCGCGCCGTCGACGAACGTCGGCGACTCGACCGGCAGGCCGCCGGAGAGCAACCGGTTGGTGTTCTCCTTCGACTCGGTCACGTTCGGCTGGTTGAACGGGTCGATGCCGAGCACCACCCCGGCGACCGCGGTGGCGTACTCCCAGACGAGGAACTGCGCGCCCAGCGGGCCGTTGACCGCGAGCTGTGGCCGGATCCCGCCGCCGGGGATCGCGCCGGCGGGCAGCCCACCACCGTAGGTGACGGTCAGCACGTCCGGACCGGTGGCCCCGGGGCTGTCCGGGGCCTCGACCACCACCGGCAGGATCCCGACGCCGCTCTTGCCGGTCGACTCGGCGATCAGCTGCTCGATCCAGTCGCCGAGGCCGTCGATGCCGGTGCCGTCCGACACGAGGGCGAGCTTGTCGCGGCCGGTGGTGGCCGCCGCGCCGAGCGCCGCGCCGAGGGCGAGCCCGGGGTTGTCCCGGGTACCGCCGAGCGAGGCGGCCAGCGCCTCGGCCTGGTCGAGCAGTTCGGCCACCTCGACCCCGGCCAGTGCCGACGGGACCAGCCCGAACGCGGTCAGCGCCGAGTAGCGCCCGCCGACGTCGGGGTCGGCGAGGACCACGAAGGCCCCCATCTCCTCGGCCGTCTTCGCCAGCGGCGAGCCGGGGTCGGTCACGATCACGAAGCGCCGCCCGGCCTCCGCCTCGCTCAGCCCGGCGTCCAGGAACGCCTGCCAGTACGCCCGGCGGTGGCTGTCGGTCTCCACGGTGGAGCCGGACTTGCTGGCCACCACGACGACGGTGCGCTCCAGCCGGTCGCGCAGCGCCGCCCGGACCTGTCCCGGGTCGGTGGTGTCCAGCACCGTCAGCGGCCTGCCGAGGGTACGGGTGATCACCTCCGGGGCCAACGACGAGCCGCCCATCCCGGCCAGGACCACGTGGTCGAGGTCGCCCAGCTCGGCCCTGAGCTGGGCGAGCTGGGGGAGGAGCTCCCGGCTGCGCCTAAAGGTGTCCACCCATCCGAGGCGGATCGCCGCCTCGGCCTGCGCCTCCGGCCCCCACAGCGTCGCGTCCTTGCGGGCCAGCCGGGCCGGTACGTCCTTGGCCACCAACGCGGCCCGGGTCGAGGTCGGTGCCGCCGCGTCGACACCGTCCGCGCCGTAGACGGCAAGGCCGGCCGCGCCCTCGCAGCCGCCGTCCAGCAGGTCCTGCCCGGTACTCACGCTGCCTCCCCGGTTCGCTTCGTTCCGGCGTCCGCCGGGCTGTTCGGTTGTCTGGTCCGCGTGCCGCGCCGGCTCACGCGTCGCCTCCCGCCCGGGCCGCCGCCGCGGCGCTGTCCCGGGCGGCCTCGTTCGGCTGCCCCGACCCCCGGGCCGCCGCCTCCAGCGACCTGCGGACGCCGTCGAGCAGCTCCAGCCAGCTCGCCTCGAACTTCTCCACACCCTCGCGTTCGAGGGTGGCGACCACGTCGTCGAAATCGATCCCGACCGAGGCGAGCCCGTCGAGGACCGCCCGGGCGTCGTCGTACGCGCCGGTGATGGTGTCGCCCCGAACCTCGCCGTGGTCGGCGAAGGCCGTGACCACCGACTCCGGCATGGTGTTGACGGTGCCGGGGGCGATCAGCTCCTCGACGTACACCACGTCACGGTAGTCCGGATTCTTGGTGGATGTGGAGGCCCACAGCGGCCGCTGCGGGCGGGCGCCGGCGTCGGCCAGCGCCTGCCAGCGGGCCGAGGAGAAGACCTCCGAGTAGCGCTGGTAGGCCAGCCGGGCGTTGGCGACGGCCGCCCGGCCCCTGAGCGCGGCGACCTCCGGCGACCCGCCGAGCTTGTCCAACCGCCTGTCCACCTCGGTGTCCACCCGGGAGACGAAGAACGACGCCACCGAGGCGATCGTCGACAGGTCGTGCCCGTTCGCCCTCGCCTGCTCCAGGCCCGTCAGGAAGGCCTCCATCACCTGCGTGTACCGCTCGATGCCGAAGATCAGCGTGACGTTGACGCTGATCCCCTCGGCCAGGGCCGCGGTGATCGCCGGCAGGCCCGGCTCGGTCGCCGGGATCTTGATGAACAGGTTCGGCCGGTCGACCAGCCACCACAGCGCCCTCGCCTCGGCGACGGTCTGCTCGGTGTGGTAGGCCAGCCGTGGGTCCACCTCGATCGAGACCCGGCCGTCGACGCCACCGCTGGCGTCGTACGCGGGGCGCATCACGTCGCAGGCCCACCGGACGTCGTGGGTGGTGAGCATGCGGACCGCCTCCTCGACGCTGACCCCTCGGACGGCGAGGTCCCGCAGCTGTCCGTTGTACTCGCCGGCGTCGCTGAGCGCCTTGGCGAAGATGGTCGGGTTGGTGGTCACCCCGACCACGTGCCTCTCGCGGCGTAGCCGGTCCAGGTCGCCCGAGGACAGTCGCACCCGCGACAGATCGTCGAGCCACACCGCCACACCCGCGGCGGTGAGCTCGCCCAACCGGTCCGTCATCTCGCCTCTCCCTCAGTTGCCCGTGGTGGATCCGGTGATCTGCCCGACCCGGCTGAGCGAGGCGTGGGCTGCCGCCACGATCCGGTCGGGCGTGAACCCGAACTGCTCGAACAGCACGCTGTACGGCGCGCTCGCGCCGTAGTGTTCCAGGCTGACCGCCTCACCGTGGTCGCCGATGAGGTCACGCCAGGACATCGCGACGCCGGCCTCGACGCTGACCCGGGCCCGTACGTCGCGGGGCAGCACCGACTCCCGGTACGCCGCGTCCTGGGCCCGGAACCACTCCTGGCACGGCATCGAGACGACCCGGGTCGGGGTGCCCTCGGCCTCCAGCCGCTCCCGGGCGGCGAGGCAGAGGTGTACCTCGGAGCCGGTGCCGATGAGGATCACCTTCGGCTGCCCGGTGGAGGCCTCGGCGAGCACGTAGCCGCCCTTGAGCACCCCCTCCGCGCCGGCGAGTTTGGTGCGGTCCAGGATCGGCAGTGCCTGCCGGCTCAGCGCCAGTGCGGCGGGGCGGTCGGTGTGCTCCAACGCCCCCCGCCACGCCCAGGCGGTCTCGTTGGCGTCCGCCGGCCGGATCACGTCCAGGCCGGGGATGGCGCGCAGCGCACTGAGGTGCTCGACCGGCTGGTGGGTCGGCCCGTCCTCGCCGAGTCCGATCGAGTCGTGGGTCCAGACGTAGATCACCGGCAGTTTCATCAGCGCGGCGAGCCGCACCGAGGGGCGCATGTAGTCGCTGAAGACGAGGAAGGTGCCGCCGTAGGGGCGGGTGCCGCCGTGCAGCGCGATGCCGTTGAGGATCGCGCCCATGGCGTGCTCGCGGATCCCGAAGTGCAGGTTGCGGCCGTACTCGTGGCCGGGGAACGCCTTGGTGGCGAACTCGGCGGGGATGAACGACGGTTCACCCTCCACGAAGGTGTTGTTGCTCTCGGCCAGGTCGGCGGAGCCGCCCCAGAGCTCGGGCAGGTGCGGGGCGATGGCCTGCAGGACCTTGCCGGAGGCGGCGCGGGTGGCGATGCCCTTGTCGTCCGCCGGCCACTGCGGCAGCGCGTCGGTCCAGCCGGCCGGAAGCGTGCGGCTGGCGAGCCGGTCGTGCAGCGCCTTGCGTTCCGGGTTGGCCTGCGCCCAGGCCTGGTACGCCTTCTCCCACTCGGCGTGCGCGGCCCGGCCCCGTTCGAGCACCTGGCGGGCGTGCGCCAGCACCTCGTCGTCGACCGCGAAGTGCTGCGCCGGGTCGAAGCCGAGCAGCTTCTTGGTCGCGGCGACCTCGTCCGCGCCGAGCGCCGAGCCGTGGATCTTGCCCGTGTTCTGCTTGGTGGGGGCGGGCCAGCCGATGATGGTGCGCAGCGCGATGAACGAGGGGCGGCTGGTCTCGGCCTTGGCCGCCAGCAGCGCGGCGTAGAGCGCCTCGACGTCCTCCCGGTACTCGTGACCGGCGTCCGGGTCGCCGGTGCGCCAGTCGACGGTCTGGGTGTGCCAGCCGTACGCCGCGTAGCGGGCGACGACGTCCTCGCTCTTGGCGATCCGGGTGTCGTCCTCGATCGAGATCTCGTTGTCGTCGTAGATCACGATGAGGTTGCCGAGCTTCTGGTGGCCGGCGAGCGCGCTCGCCTCGTGACTGATGCCCTCCTCGATGTCCCCGTCGGAGACGATGCACCAGATGTGGTGGTCGAACGGGGACTCGCCCGGGGCGGCGTCCGGGTCGAGCAGCCCGCGCTCCCGGCGGGCCGCCATGGCCATACCGACGGCGTTGCCCAGGCCCTGACCGAGTGGGCCGGTGGTGGTCTCGACGCCCTTGGTGTGGCCGTGCTCGGGGTGGCCGGGGGTCAGCGAGCCCCACTGGCGCAGTGCCTTCAGGTCGCTCAGTCCCAGCCCGTAGCCGCTGAGGTAGAGCTGGATGTAGAGCGTGAGGCTGGTGTGGCCGGCGGACAGCACGAAGCGGTCGCGTCCGGTCCAGTCCGGGTCGCTCGGGTCGTGCCGCATGACGCGTTGGAAGAGCAGGTAGGCGACGGGCGCGAGGCTCATCGCCGTGCCCGGGTGGCCGTTGCCGGCCTTCTCCACGGCGTCGATGGCCAGCACACGGGCGGTGTCGACGGCACGCTGGTCGAGCTCGGACCAGGTCAGCGGGGATGACGTGGATCGGTTGTCAGCCACGATGGTGTGTGCTCCTTGGCAGATGGGCGGAACCCTCACCTGTCGACCCTAGCGACCGGTTATCAACGGCAGGTCCCGGATCACGGCACGAGTGGGCGGATTCGCGTCGATGTGTCGGGGCGTCGGTGTGACCGTCGGCACCGACCAAGGGTCGCCAGGGCAGCGAGAACGACGGCGCGTAGGCTGTCGGTCGGTGCGCCGATCCCCGGCTGGTCGGCCGCCTGGCCCTGTCCGACACCGCTGTTTGGCGCCGACGCCGGAAGGTGGCAATCCGTGAGCATGATCACCGACCGCCCCGCGACCGGCGCCGTCGAGCAGGCGGCCGGTCACGGGGTGTCCCGGCGGGGCGCCGTCGCCGCCCGGGTCCGGGCGTACGTCGCGCTGACCAAGCCGCGGATCGTGGAACTGCTGCTGATCACCACGGTGCCGACGATGATGCTCGCCGCGGACGGTCTGCCGTCGCTGTGGCTGGTCGCGGTGGTGCTGGTCGGTGGTTCGCTGGCGGCGGGGGCGGCCAACGCGCTGAACTGCTACCTCGACCGCGACATCGACGAGGTGATGAAGCGGACCAGGCGGCGCCCGCTGCCCACCCACACGGTGGCGCCGCGTAGTGCGCTGATCTTCGGTCTGGTCCTGGCCGTGGTGTCGGTGGGCCTGATGGCGGCCCTCACGAACTGGCTCGCCGCGGGGCTCACCCTCGCCGCCATCGCCTACTACGACCTCGTCTACACGCTGTGGCTGAAACGGACCACCGCGCAGAACACGTTCTGGGGCGGCGTCTGCGGGTCGGCGCCGGTGCTCATCGGCTGGGCCGCGGTCACGGGGTCGCTGTCGGCGCTCGCCTGGGCGCTCTTCGCGGTGGTCTTCTTCTGGCAACTGCCGCACTTCTATGCCCTGGCCATCAAGTTCCGGGACGACTACGCCCGGGCGGGCATTCCGATGCTGCCGGTGGTGGCGTCGCCGCGCCGGGTCAACCTGGAGGTCATCCTCTACACCTGGTTGACGGTCGTGACCTCGGTGCTGGTCTGGCCGCTGGGGATGGGACCGGTCTACGGCGTCGTGGCACTGGTGGCCGGCGGGCTCTTCGTTGCCGAGGCGCACCGGCTGCACCGGCGTACCGAGCGGGGTGAGGCGCCGCGGCCGATGCGGTTGTTCCACTGGTCGACCACCTACCTGACGATCCTGTTCGCCGCGGTCGCGGTCGATGCACTTCTTTAGTGTTATCAACCGGTTTGTGGTCGTTTGTCCTTTTCTGGGCCGCCCAAACGTGAATTGACCGATTATTTTTTCTAGCTATAGGCCGAAAAATCGGTGCAACGTGCCGCTGTTATGCGCGAAACCCCGCCGTAATTGCCGTCACAAAAATTTCCCGGCCGCACAGCGCGGCGCGTCGCGTCTGCTTAGGCTTCGCGTCATGGCAGATGGTTCCGATACGACGTCGACCGGTGAGGTGCCGGACCAGACCCCCCACGGGCTCGTCGCCGGCATCAAGGCGTTCGCGGCCGGCCACGGAGGCGCCAAGGCGGTCATCGAGTACGTCGGCAGGCGAGGCGCCCGGATCGTCCTGGTCGGGGAGGACGGGGCGTGGGCGGACCAGTTCGCCACCGGTACCGACGTCGCGCGCCAGGCCTGTGCCAAAGCGGGGGTGGCGGTGGAGAACGGATGGGAACGGGAACTGATGGACCAGATGCGGCCGAGCAACGATCTGTGGAGATCAATGGCGCGGCGCAGCCTGGCCCGCTGACAACCGTGTCCGATATTCGCGCGACCCGGGGCCTTCCCCGGGTCGCCCTCGTTACCTGCGCCGACCTTCCCGATCTCGACCCGGACGACCGCCTGCTGCGCGCGGCGCTGGCCGAGCGTGGTGTGCGGGCCGAGGCGGTGCTCTGGGACGACCCCGCGGTGGACTGGGCCGGCTACCGGCTCGCGGTGATCCGTTCGCCCTGGGACTACCCGTCGCGGCGGGACGAGTTCGTCGCCTGGGCGGCCACCGTGCCCGGCCTGGCCAATCCGGCGGACATCGTCGACTGGAACACGGACAAGCGGTACCTGCGGGACCTCGCCGCCGCCGGCGTACCGACCGTGCCGACCCGGTGGGTCGCCCCCGGGGACGCGTGGACGCCGCCGGAGGACGGCACGTACGTCGTCAAGCCCGCCGTCGGCGCCGGGAGCCGCGACGCCGGCCGGTACGACCTGGCCGACCCCGAGCACCGGCGGTTGGCCGTCGCACACGTCGCGCGGTTGCAGGCGGCCGGCCGCGTGGTCATGGTGCAGCCGTACCTGGGCGCGGTGGACACGGCCGGGGAGACCGCCCTGCTCTTCCTCGCCGGACCCGACGGCCTCGCCTTCAGCCACGCGATCCGCAAGGGGGCGATGCTGGACGGCCCGGACCGCGGTGCCGAGGGACTCTACCGGCCCGAGCGGATCACGCCGCGGGTTCCGGCCGCGCGGGAGCTGGCGGCGGCCGAGCAGGTGCTGGCGGCGGTGCCCGGTGGCCGGGACCGCCTGCTCTACGCCCGGGTGGACCTCCTGCCGGGGCCCGACGGGGCGCCGATGCTGCTCGAACTGGAGGTGACCGAGCCGTCGCTGTTCCTGGCCCACGATCCCGCGGCCGCCGGGCGGCTCGCCGACGCGATCGTCGCCCGCCTCGCCTCCTGAACGGCACCCCCGCGGTCCGGCCCGCCTCCGGCGGTCACCGCGCGGGGACGGCCACGCGGACGTCGGTCGCACCCGCGGCGGGTGAGGTCGGCGCGGTCGCCGGCTGCCGGTCCCGGGTCGCCCAGAGCACCGCGAGGGCGGCCAGCCAGACCAGGCAGGAACCGACCAGGTGGGCGCCGACCAGCACCACCGGCAGCCCGGTGAAGTACTGGGCGAAGCCGATCACGCCCTGACCGAGTTCGGTCAGGACCAGCAGCCCGGCCGCACGGGTCGCGGCGGGCGGCGCGGCGACCGCGCGAAACGCGAACCACAGCGCGACGGACAGGCCGAGCAGCAGGAAGACCGTGTCGGCGTGGACCTGCGAGATGGACTCCGGATCCAGGCCGTTGCGAGCCGCGCCGGAGTCGCCGGAGTGCGGTCCGCTGCCGGTCACCCAGGTGCCGACCAGCAGCACCAGCCCGGTGACGCCGACGGTGAGGCCGGCCAGCGTCCGCAGCGGTCCGGGAACGGTCGGTCGGGTCGGCCCGTCCGGTTCCCGGGCCGTCCGCCAGAAGGCGTACGCCGCCGCGATGACCGCCATCGACGCCAGGAAGTGCAGCCCGACCACCCACGGGTTGAGGTCGGTGAGGACGGTGACGCCGCCGATCACCGCCTGGGCCGGGATGCCGAGCGCGGTGGCGACGGAGAGCGCCACCAGCGAGCGACGGCGGGGGCGCTGCTGCCAGGCGACGACCACGCCGGCGATCACGATCGCGGCGAGGACGAACGTGAGCAGCCGGTTGCCGAACTCGATCGCCCCGTGGACGCCCATCTCCGGCGTGGTCGTGTACGACTCGTCGGTGCAGCGGGGCCAGGTGGGGCAGCCGAGCCCGGATTCCGTCAGCCGGACCGCCCCGCCGGTGCCGACGATCACGACATTGGCGACCACGGACGCGAAGGCCAGTCGCGATAGGGCGGGTTTGCCGGAAATTTTGGCAATTCGGCTCACGCCAGCCATCGTACGTGCAAATGTGATCATGGCGGACGTCGTGTCCGCCCGCAGGTGGCCCGGATCACCGGGACCCCGATTTGCGGACCCTGGACGAAATACGTAACGTTGGCGTAGTGAAAAACCTGGCGGTGTACTCCGAGCGGAGGCGGGCGGCCCAGCGGGCCACCGGCCGCGCCGCCGCATCCGCCGGGTCGACCGGCCAGGACCCCCGCCCCACCCGGGACCGGGTGACCCAGCTCCTGCTGAGGCGCGGCGCCGCCACCGCCGCCCAGCTCGGCGCGGAACTGGGGCTCAGCCCCGCGGCGATCCGCCGCCACCTCGACGCGATGCTCGCCGACGGCGACGTCGTCGCCTGTGACCAGGCCGTCCGGGGCAGGCGTGGTCGGGGGCGACCCGCCAAGGTGTACCGGCTCACCGATTCCGGGCGGCGGCGCTGCGGCACCCACACCTACGACGGGATGGCCACCGCCGCGCTGCGCTGGATCGCGCGGCACTGCGGTGAGGACGCGGTCGGGGCGTTCGCGGCCGAGCAGGTCGCCGCGCTCGAGGCTCGGTGCCGAGCAGCCATGGAGGGCGCCGGAGACGATCCGCTGGCCAGGGCCGAGGCGCTCGCCGGGGCGCTGACCGCGGAGGGTTACGCTGCCAACGCGTCCACGATCGCCTCCGGCGGGCAGTTGTGCCAGCACCACTGCCCGGTGGCCCACGTGGCCGCGGAGTTCCCCCAGTTGTGCGAGGCCGAGACGGCGGTCATCTCCCGCCTGGTCGGTACCCACGTGCAGCGCCTGGCCACCATCGCCCACGGCGACGGGGTGTGCACCACGCACATCCCGGCCCAGCCGAACCCTTCCGTCAGCAGTGTGAGGACTGATACATGACCGAGCAGATCGTCCAGCCCATGACGCAGGAGGAGCAGCTCGCCGCCCTGGGCCGCTACGAGTACGGCTGGGCCGACCCGGACACGGCCGGCGCGGCCGCGCCGCGCGGCCTCGACGAGGCGGTGGTGCGGGACATCTCCGCCAAGAAGAACGAGCCCGCCTGGATGCTCGAACGGCGGCTCAAGGGGCTGCGGCTCTTCGAGCGCAAGCCGTTGCCGGCCTGGGGCGCCGACCTCAGCGGGATCGACTTCGACAACATCAAGTACTTCGTCCGCTCCACCGAGAAGCAGGCCACGAGCTGGGACGACCTGCCCCAGGACATCAAGAACACCTACGACAGGCTGGGCATCCCGGAGGCGGAGAAGCGGCGTCTGGTCGCCGGGGTCGCCGCCCAGTACGAGTCCGAGGTGGTCTACCACAAGATCCGGGAGGACCTGGAGGAGCAGGGCGTCATCTTCCTGGACACCGACACCGCGCTCAAGGAGCACGAGGACCTCTTCAAGGAGTACTTCGGCACGGTGATCCCGGTCGGCGACAACAAGTTCGCCGCGCTCAACACCGCCGTCTGGTCCGGTGGGTCGTTCATCTACGTGCCGAAGGGAGTGCACGTGGAGATCCCGCTGCAGGCGTACTTCCGGATCAACACGGAGAACATGGGCCAGTTCGAGCGGACGCTGATCATCGTCGACGAGGGTGCGTACGTGCACTACGTCGAGGGCTGCACCGCGCCGATCTACTCCTCCGACTCGTTGCACAGCGCGGTCGTCGAGATCATCGTCAAGAAGAACGCCCGCTGCCGCTACACGACCATCCAGAACTGGTCGACCAACGTCTACAACCTGGTCACCAAGCGGGCCGTCTGCCACGAGGGCGCGACCATGGAGTGGATCGACGGCAACATCGGCTCCAAGGTCACCATGAAGTACCCGGCGGTCTACATGACCGGCGAACACGCCAAGGGCGAGGTGCTCTCGGTCGCGATGGCCGGCGAGGGCCAGCACCAGGACGCCGGCGCGAAGATGGTGCACGCCGCGCCGCACACGTCGAGCACGATCGTGAGCAAGTCGATCGCCCGGGGCGGCGGCCGGACGTCGTACCGGGGCCTGGTGCAGGTGCTGGAGGGGGCGCACCACAGCGCCAGCACGGTCAAGTGCGACGCGCTGCTGGTCGACACCATCTCCCGCTCAGACACCTACCCGTACGTCGACATCCGCGAGGACGACGTGGCGATGGGGCACGAGGCGACCGTCTCCAAGGTCAGCGAGGACCAGCTCTTCTACCTGATGAGCCGGGGCCTGAGCGAGGACGAGGCGATGGCGATGATCGTGCGCGGCTTCATCGAGCCGATCGCCAAGGAACTGCCGATGGAGTACGCGCTGGAGCTCAACCGGCTGATCGAGCTGCAGATGGAGGGCGCGGTCGGCTGACCCGCCGCCGACGGCAGCGATCCGACCGGCCCGGACCCGTCTTCGGACGGGCGAGACGAAGACCAAGGATGAGATGACTACCCAAGCATTCGCGCCCGCGACGCCGGCCGCGCCGCTGACCACCAAGGCGCAGGCGCTCCGCTCGTACGACGTCGCCGACTTCCCGGCCATCACCGGCCAGGAGGAGGAGTGGCGGTTCACACCGCTCAAGCGGCTGCGTCCGTTGCTCGACGCCGCCCCGACGCCGGTCGGGCAGGTCGTCACCGAGGTACGGTCGCCCGACGGGGTCACCGCCGAGTGGGTGAAGCGGGACGACCCCCGGCTCGGTCAGGTTCTGGTGCCGTTCGACCGGATCAGCGCGCAGGCCTGGAACGGGTTCGACCAGGCGCTGGTGGTCACCGTGCCCCGGGGCGCGGCCCTGGCCGACCTGGTCACGGTCACCACCCGCGGCCAGGGCGACGGTGTGGCGTACCAGCACGTCCTGCTGGACGTGCAGCCGCTGGCCGAGGCGACGGTGGTGTTCGACCAGACCGGCAGCGCGACGCTCGCCGACAACGTCGAGGTCTCCGTCGCCGAGGGGGCGCGGCTCACCCTGGTCACCGTCGCCGACTGGGCGCGGGACGCGATCCAGGCCCAGCACCTGAGGTTGCGGCTCGGCCGGGACGCCGCGGTGACGCACGTGCAGGTCACCCTCGGTGGGGACCTGGTCCGGCAGTACACGAGCGTCGAGTACACCGACCGGGGCGGTGAGGCGGAGCTGTACGGGCTCTACTTCGCCGACGCGGGCCAGCACCTGGAGCACCGCCAGCTCGTCGACCACAGCGTGCCGGACTGCCGCAGCTACGTCGGCTACCGGGGGGCGCTGCAGGGCGGCGGCGCGCACACCGTCTGGGTCGGCGACGTGCTGATCCGGGCGGCGGCCACCGGCACCGACACGTACGAGATCAACCGGAACCTGGTCCTCACCGACGGCGCCCGGGCCGACTCCGTGCCGAACCTGGAGATCGAGACCGGCGAGGTGGCCGGGGCCGGGCACGCCAGCGCGACCGGGCGTTTCGACGACGAGCAGCTCTTCTACCTGATGGCCCGGGGTATCCCGGAGGAGGAGGCGCGCAAGCTCGTGGTGCGCGGCTTCTTCGCGGAGTTGCTGAACAAGATCCCGGTCGAGGAGCTGCGTGACCGGCTCGGCGCGCAGATCGAGGGCCGGCTCAGCGGGGCGGGTGTGTGATGATCCGTATCTGTTCCACCGAGGACGTGCCGCAGGGGACCGTGATCTCCGCGGAGGTCGAGGGGGTCGAGATCGCCGTCGTGCACGCCGAGGATGGCAACTTCTACGCCATCCGCGACGAGTGCTCGCACGCGGCGGTCGCGCTCTCCGAGGGCGAGGTCGACGGCTGCACCCTGGAGTGCTGGCTGCACGGTTCCCGGTTCGACCTGCGCACGGGCAAGCCGACCGGACTGCCCGCGACCGAGCCCGTTCCCGTCTACCCCGTCGAGATCCGCGACGGCGACATCTACCTGAGTCTCACGCCGAGTAATGGAGTTACCGCACCATGAGCGTTCTGGAGATCCGTGACCTGCAGGTGTCGGTCAAGCTGCCCGAGGGCGAGCTGAAGCCGATCCTGGCCGGGGTCGACCTCACCGTGCGGGCGGGTGAGACCCACGCGATCATGGGCCCCAACGGGTCGGGGAAGTCGACCCTGGCCTACTCGATCGCCGGCCACCCGAAGTACGAGATCACCGGCGGTTCGGTGACTCTGGACGGCGCCGACGTGCTGTCGATGTCGGTCGACGAGCGGGCTCGGGCGGGGCTCTTCCTCGCCATGCAGTACCCGGTCGAGGTGCCCGGAGTGTCGGTGGCGAACTTCCTGCGCACCGCCAAGACCGCCATCGACGGTGAGGCGCCGAAGCTGCGGACCTGGGCCGGTGAGCTGCGTGCCGCCATGGAGCGGCTGCAGATGGACCCGTCGTTCGCCCAGCGCAACGTCAACGAGGGCTTCTCCGGTGGCGAGAAGAAGCGGCACGAGATCGTCCAGCTCGAGCTGCTCCGGCCGAAGGTGGCGATCCTCGACGAGACCGACTCCGGGCTCGACATCGACGCGCTGCGGGTGGTGAGCGCGGGCGTCAACCGGGTCCGGGAGACCGGACGCACCGGCCTGCTGCTGATCACCCACTACACCCGGATCCTGCGCTACATCAGGCCCGACTTCGTGCACGTCTTCGTCGGCGGGCGGATCGTCGAGCAGGGCGGCCCGGAACTGGCGGAGAAGCTTGAGGCCGAGGGCTACGAGCGGTACGTCGCCGGCGCCGGCTCGGCCCGGGCCTGAACGGGACGGTCGAGGAGAAGGGCGTCGGTGCGATGACCGCGATCGCGATCCCGTCCGGGATGCCACAGTACGAGGACGTGCCGCGCTACGACGTGGCGGCGGTGCGCGCGGACTTCCCGATGTTGGAGCGCGAGGTCAACGGGCACCCGATGGTGTACCTGGACAGCGCGAACACCTCGCAGAAGCCGCGCCAGGTGCTCGACGTGCTGCGGGAACACTACGAACGGCACAACGGCAACGTGTCGCGCTCCGTGCACACCGTCGGCACCGAGGCGACCGAGGCGTACGAACGGGCCCGGGCGAAGGTGGCGGCGTTCATCAACGCCCCGAGCCCGGACGAGGTGGTCTTCACCAAGAACTCCACCGAGGCGATCAACCTGGTCGCGTACGCCTTCCTGGCCGCCTCGGTCACGACCGGTGCGTCCCGGGGGAGCGGGCCGGAGGAGCGGTTCCGCATCGGCCCGGGTGACGAGATCGTGATCTCCGAGATGGAGCACCACTCGAACATCGTGCCGTGGCAGCTCCTCTGCGAGCGGACCGGCGCCACGCTGCGGTGGTTCGGGATCACCGAGGGCGGCCGGCTCGACGAGTCGAATCTCGAGGAGCTGGTCAACGAACGGACCAGGCTGGTCTCGCTCGTGCACATGTCGAACATCCTCGGCACGGTCAACGCCACCGCCCGGATCACCGAGCGGGTCCGACAGGTCGGCGCCCTGCTGATGCTCGACTGTTCGCAGTCGGTGCCGCACCTGCCGGTCGACGTGGTCGACCTCGACGCCGACTTCATCGCCTTCACCGGCCACAAGATGTGCGGCCCGACCGGCATCGGGGTGCTCTGGGGCCGCGGCGAGCTGCTCGCCGCGATGCCGCCGTTCCTCGGCGGCGGTTCGATGATCGAGACCGTGGCGATGACGGGAAGCACGTACGCCCCGCCGCCGGCTCGCTTCGAGGCCGGCACCCCGCCGATCGCGGAGGCGGTCGCGCTGGGCGCGGCGGTGGACTACCTCTCCGGCATCGGCATGCGGGCGATCCAGTGGCACGAGAAGGAACTGACCGCGTACGCCCTGGACGCCCTGGAGACCGTTCCCGGACTGCGGATCTTCGGCCCCCGGGTGCCGGTGGGTCGGGGCGGCACCATCTCGTTCGCGCTGGACGGTGTCCATCCGCACGACGTGGGGCAGATCCTCGACGCACAGGGTGTCGAGGTGCGGGTCGGCCACCACTGCGCGCGACCGGTCTGCGTCCGGTTCGGCGTACCGGCGACCACCCGCGCGTCGTTCTACCTGTACACCACGACCAGCGAGATCGACGCCCTGGTGCGCGGGCTGGAACAGGTACGGAAGGTGTTCGGATGACGCAGGTCGACCAGCTCTACCAGGAGATCATCCTGGACCACTACAAGCACCCGCACGGGCGGGGCCTGCGCGAGCCGTACGCGGCCGAGGCGCACCACGTCAACCCGACCTGTGGCGACGAGGTGACGATCCGCGTCGACCTGGCCGACGGTGTGCTGCGGGACGTGTCGTACGACGGTATGGGCTGCTCGATCAGCCAGGCGTCGGCGAGCGTCCTGCACGAGTTGCTCACCGGCCGGGGCACCGGCGAGATCTCGGCGGTGCACTCCGCGTTCGTCGAGCTGATGTCGGGCCGGGGCCAGGTGACTCCGGACGAGGAGCTGCTGGGTGACGCGGTGGCCTTCGCCGGCGTCGCCCGCTATCCCGCGCGGGTGAAGTGCGCGTTGCTGCCCTGGATGGCGTTCAAGGACGCCGCGGCCCGCGCCGGGGTGGCGATCGAGGCCAACAGCGGGACCGAGCGGAGCGAGGTGACTACGGCGTGACCGAGGGGCAGGAGGCGGCGAGCGAGCCGGGCACGGCAGGCGCCGCGACGGCGGAGAGCGCGTCGAGAGGGTCGACCGGCAAGGCGGCGATCGCCGACATCGAGGAGGCGTTGAAGGACGTCGTCGACCCGGAGCTCGGGATCAACGTGGTGGACCTGGGGTTGGTCTACGGCATCCACGTCGACGACAACAACGTGGCCACCCTGGACATGACGTTGACCTCGGCGGCCTGCCCGCTGACCGACGTCATCGAGGACCAGGCGCGGGCGGCGCTGACCGGAGGCCCGGGAGGCGGGATCGTCTCCGACTTCCGGATCAACTGGGTGTGGTTGCCGCCGTGGGGTCCAGACAAGATCACCGACGAGGGTCGTGAGCAGTTGCGTGCCCTCGGCTTCAACGTCTGAGGCGGCATCGGACCGACGCCCGGGGGCGGCCTCCGACCGCCTCCGCGGGTCCGGACCGTCTCCGTGGCGGCGGCCCGTGCGGCGGGGTCGGGCCTGTTCCGCGGGTCCGGTTCAGCCGGCCGCCGGGGTGATCCGGGCCCGTAGGCCGTCCGGGACCAGCAGCGCGTGCGGGGTCAGCGGTGCCGCGTCGAGGTTGACGACCTCGACGCGGTAGTCGCGGACGAGCGCGGCCACCGCCAGCACGAGCTGGAGCATGCCCAGGTCCTTGCCGAGGCAGATGCGGGGCCCGGCGCCGAAGGGCAGGTAGGCGTACCGGGCGTGGGGTGGCGTCGTCGTCAGCCACCGGTCCGGCCGGAACCGGTCCGGGTCGGTCCACCAGCGCGGATCCCGGTGGATCAGGTAGGTCGGCACCATCACCCGGTCACCGGGGCGCAGGTGCCAGCCGCCGAGCACGGTGCCGGTGCGCACCTCCCGGCCGATCAGCCAGGTCGGCGGGTAGGCCCGGAGCAGCTCCTTGACGAACGCCTCGGTGTAGGGCAGGTCCGCGACGCCGCGGGCGGTGTCGAGCCCGGCCGCCTCGGCGCGGAGCCGCCCGGCGATCTCCGGGTGCCGGGCGAGCACGGCGATCGCCCAGGTGAGGGTGGCCCCCGGTACGCCGTGTGAGGCGCGCAGCAGGACGGTGAGCGCGTCCACCACCACCGTGTCGTCGACCGGCGTGCCGGCCGGGTCCAGGAGGGTGTCGAGCAGGTCGTTCGGCGGGTCCGCCGGGCCGCGCCGTCGGCGTTGGCGGGCGCGGTCGAGCAGCACGGCCCGCAGGTCGCGCTCGGTGCGCAGCGCCCGGCGCACCCGGGGCACCGGCAGCCAGCGCGGCAGTGCCACGACGCTGTTCATCAGCACCGACGTGGCGGCGGCGGCCCGTTCCACGGCCTGGGCCACGTCCTCGGTGTCGGGTCCGAGACAGTAGTCGGTGACCGCCCGGACCGAGAAGGCCTTCATCAGGGCCAGGACGTCCACCGGCGCGCCGGCGGCGCCCCGTACCGTGTCGTGGAAGCGGTCCAGCAGCCGCCCGGCGTGGGCGGCGACGGCCGTGCGGTTGATGCCTCGCCAGCTCTTGCGGCGGCCGGCCATCGCCACCGGTGTCACCGCGGCGCCGGCCTGGGGCGGGACGCCCCGGAAGATCGGCACCTCGGCGCCGAAGTCGGTGTTGGTGCGGGCGAACAGTTCGTGCACGAGCTCGGGGTCGAGCAGCACGATGGTGGAGGGGTCGAAGCTGAAGACGTCGCCGTAGCGTCGCTGGCAGTCCTGGAGGAATCCGATCCGGTCCCGTTCGTAGTCCCAGGTGTTGCCCAGGAGGAACCGCCCGGGTGGGCCGGGCGGTCGGCGGTGCGCGCGCGACGCGTCGCCGTCGGTCGGCGCGGTGGCCTGCTGGTGTGGCACCCAACCCCCTCGGGCTCGGTCGGTGTCGGCCGCCCCGCCTGGCGTGGGGCTGGGCCGCTCGGCCGGGAAGGAGGCCGGCGGCGACCGGGCTCCCGGTCGCCGCCGGCGTGTGTGTCCGACTCAGTGGCGCCACGGGTACCGGCCGGCCATGCGGTCGAGCCGGAGAAGCCGGGCGATTCCGATCTTGACGAGGGTCATCTTCCGTCACCTCCCCGTCGATGGGACTTGATCCGAAGTGTTGCCCGAACGGCCTCGACCACCCCGCGATCGTCGCCAAATTTACGAGGAGCGATACTTCGGGCGTTTCCCGCGGGTGTCCGTCCGGTCCCGGGCCGGCCCTCCCGGGCGCTACTCGATGCGCGGGGTCAGGTTGTCCGCGCCCCAGTTGATCGTCCCGACCATCATCGCCCGGTGCCGCGGAGCCGCCGGGTCGCTGACCGTGCAGCCGGGGACGTTGCACCGCCAGGCGTGGAACATGATCCAGGTCTTGCCGCCGACCTTCAGGAGATCGGCGCCGCCCGGTCCGCACAACCCGGTGTTGCCGTGCGACAGCACGTCGCCGACGGACGTCCAGGTGCCGGGGTTCAGGCCCACCGAGACGAACGCCTCGGTCTTGTAGCGGCAGCCGTCGTTGTAGTGGTTGCGGGACGTGAACATCACCAGCCGCGGCCCACTACGCAGGATCACCGGCGCCTCGATGATCGTCGAGCGGGAGATCAGCGTGATGGGGGCCTCGCCGGCGTTGCGGAGCCGGTCCGCGGTCATCCGGGTGGCCCGGATGTGGCCGCCCTCCTCGTTGTAGATGATCCAGTGTGTGCCGTCGAGCTTGGTGAACGGCGAGGGGTCCAACACGTGCCGACCGTTCGACGGACAGATCTGGGGCCGGGAGGCGGTGTCGACGTACGGGCCGGCCGGTGAGTCGGAGATGGCGGTCCCGATGCACTGCCGGTCCGAGGCCCGGTCGTGCGCGGTGTAGTACATGACGAACCGGCCGTCGTCGCGCCGGAACACGTCCGGAGCCCAGTCCCAGGTGCCGGTCGCCGGCTGCACCGTCCAGCTCGGCCGGGTCGGCATCGACTTGCCCAGCACCGTCCAGGGTCCCCGGATGCTCGGCGCCGACGCCACCGGGAACCCGTTGCCGGTGGAGAAGGCGTAGTACGTCCCGTCGACGTGGATGAAGCTCGGATCGGGGAAGTTGCGGTCCAGACCGATGGTCACCGAGTCACCGGGAGCGGCGGCCGCGCGGTCGGCCGAGGCGAGCAGGGTCGGCACCGAGGCGACCAGGGTCAGCGCGACGACCGCCACGGCCAGCCCGGCCCGAAGGCGGTGTCGCCTTCCCCGGCCGGTGCGAGGCGCGCGTGGGTCCACCGGCGGCGGAGCGGGATTCGACCGGCTGGGCGCGCGCCGGTCGGTGCCGTGCCGGTCGACGCCACGAGCGCGTGTGTCGCCGGATCCGGGGCGAGGACCTCCACCGGTCGACGCGGCGGGCACCCCGTGCGCCGCCGGTTCCGGTGCGTGCCGTCTGTTGTGGCTCACCATCGTGCTCCCGTCGGTCTGCTTCGGACAACGGAACGGCCCGGGACCCCGCCCCGGGTGGCCGCGGCAGGCCGGACGCGGTCCGGAGCGGATGTGGCGCCGCCGGAGCCAGGATTCTCTGTCGCGACGGTCGGTGTCGCAATCGCCACTGTGCGAAAAATGTGCGGCGGTACGGCGATGCTGTGGGCCACCCGACCACTGTGGACATCCGTGTCCGACCGCGCAGGAGCGTTGTATGCAGACAACCGCCCCACCGGTCCGCGGCCCGTGGCGGCCGGCCCTGGCCGGGCTCGCCGCACTGGTCATGACCTTTCCCACCGGCGCGGCGCACGCCGCCCCCGGCCCGGCCCCGCGGCCGCCGCGGGCCGCCGCGGCCGCGTCCGAGGTGACGGTGCCCGTCGAGGCTGACACCTACGTCGTACGCGAGGCGCCGCAGACCGGGTACGGCTCGGCGTCGAAGCTGGCCGCCTCCAACTGGTCCACGCCCTGGTACTCCGAGATCTACCTCCGTTTCGCGGTGCCGGCGCCCTCCGCCGGGCAGCGCGTCGCGGCGGCGCGGCTGGAGCTGACGTTCCAGAAGCTGACCCAGCAGCCGGCGGCGCTCGAACTGCGTGCGGTCGCCCGGTCGGACTGGTCCGAGGCGGTCACGTACGCGAACCGGCCCGGGACGGGTGACGTGCTGGCCACCGCCGCCATCACCCCCGGCGCCTCGGAGGTCTCCTTCGACGTCACGTCGGTCCTGCCGACGGCCGGCTCGGTGTCGTTCGCGCTGACCAACCCGACCCCGCAGTCCGCCGGCGTCTTCCACTCCCGGGAGTACGGCGTCGACCCGCCGCGGCTCGTCGTCTCGTACGCCCCGGCAGGCGGCACCCTGTGTGGTGCCTCCTTCGCCCGGGAGAACGGCGAGACCTGGGCCCAGGCGCTCGCCCGCGAGGACGCGCTGTTCAACGGGCTGGACGTGGTCCGGTTCTTCCACGGCGGCCTGCCGCCGGCCTGGCCCGGCCCGCTCGACGTGGGCTCCCGCCCGCTCGTGGTCTCCTTCAAGGGCAACGCCCGCGACCATGCGGCCGGCACGCACGACGCGTACATGCGGCAGTGGTTCGCCACCGCGCCCCGGGACCGTGACATCTACTGGGTCTACTACCACGAGCCGGAGGACAACATCCGCGACGGCGAGTTCACCGCCGCGGAGTACCGGGCCGCCTGGCGGCGTCTCAGGGGGCTGGCCGACGAGGCCGGCAACCCGCGACTGCACGCCACCATGGTGCTGATGCAGTGGACCCTGGTGCCGGCCTCCGGCCGCAACTGGCGGGACTACTACCCCGGCAACGGCGTGCTCGACGTGCTCGCCTGGGACGTCTACAACTACGACAGCACCGCGGCCAAGGGACAGTACCTGTCCCCGGCGACCCTGCTCGACCCGGTGGTCGCGGCGAACGCCTCGGTCGGGCTGCCGTTCGGCGTCGCGGAGCTCGGCAGCCACATCGCCGCCGGCGACGACGGCACCGGCCGGGCCGCCTGGGTCCGGGCGATGAACGACTACCTGGTGGCCCACGGCTCGCTGTGGAACATCTGGTTCGACCACGCCTGGTCGACCGGCGACTATCGGCTGCGCGACCCGGCCGGGCTCGCCGTCTGGCGCGAGTTCTGCTCCTGACCCGCCGACGCCCTTCCGGACCTGTCCGCCGACGCCGTCGTGCCGGCGTCACCGCCCCTGCCGCCGCGGGCCCGCCCCGGCGGCAGGGGCGGCCGCGAGGCGCGGGACGCCGCGGCGGGTAATTTGCTGGCCCGGCCGCCCCGTCCGCGCCAGACTGTCGTCCGTGATCGCTTCGAGGACCTGGAGCCGCCCTGCCGCCGTCGTCAGCCCCGGGCGGCGACAGCACCGGTCCACCGCGTCGGGGCCGACCGCTGTGCCGATCCGATGACCGAGGCGTTCGTCGCCGGCCTGCTCGCCGGCTACGGCGTGGCCGTACCGGTCGGCGCCATCGCGGTCCTCGTCATCGGGCTGACCGCCCGGACGTCGATCCGGGTCGGTGCCGCCGCCGCGCTCGGGGTCGCCACCGCCGACGGGCTGTACGCGGCCGTCGCGGTGCTCGGTGGCGCCGCGCTCTCCGGCCTGATCGAGTCGGTCGCCGGGCCGCTGCGCGGGATCGCCGTCGCCGTGCTGCTGCTGTTGGCCGTCACCGGGGCCGTGAACGCCATCCGACACCGGCACGATCCGGGTCGCGCGGCCCGCACCGACCGCGGTCTGGGCACCCCGGCCCGCGCCTACGCCGGCCTGCTCGCGCTGACCCTGCTCAACCCGATGACGGTCGTCTACTTCGCCGCGCTGGTGCTCGGCCGGCGCGCCGGTGCCGAGTGGTCGGCGGCCGGGGAGGTGACCTTCGTCCTCGCCGCCTTCGCCGCCTCGGCGAGCTGGCAGCTGCTGATCGCGACCGGCGGTTCGCTGCTCGGCCGGGTGCTGACCGGGCCGCGGGGCAGACTCGCCACCGCGCTCGCGTCCAGCGCGCTGATCGCGGTGCTCGCCGTCGGCCTGCTGGGGGACTGAGCCGGCGGTGCCGTACCGTCACGGAGTGCGCAGTCGTCCCGCCGCCGGCGGCGGCCGGTGGGTGCAGGTGCCGCCGGCCCGCCTGGCCCGGTGGCTCGACACGTTCACGGCCCGGCACGGGGAGCCGGAGGTGAGCCCTGGCCCGGAGGGGCTGCGGCTGGCGGCGCCGGACGGCGCCGTCGCCGTGCTGTGCCCGCCGCCGGGCGCACCGGCCGCCCGCGACCTGGCCGGCTTCCTGGCCGCGGCCGAGCAGCCGCGGCGACTCGGTCTGCTGCTGGCCCGCCGCGGCGCGGTCGCGGTCGGGATCGCCGACGGCGAGCGGCTCGTCACCTCCAAGGTGGAGAGCCGGTACGTGCAGGGCCGGACCGCCGCCGGCGGCTGGTCCCAGCAGCGGTTCGCCCGCCGCCGTGAGAACCAGGCGAAGGCCGCCGCCGGCGACGCCGCGGACCTGGTCGTCCGGTTGCTGGTGCCCGAGGCGGGCACGCTCGCCGCGCTGGTGACCGGTGGTGACCGGCGCACCCTGGACGTGGTCCTGGCCGACCGGCGGCTGGCCCCGCTGGCGCGGCTGCGGGCCGCGCGGGTGCTCGACGTGCCCGAGCCCCGGCACGCGGTCCTGGTCGACGCGGTCGCCGCCGCGCGGGCCGTTCCGATCCTGGTCCGTGACCCGAACCCACCCGGGCGGGACTCCTGAGCCCGACCCGCTCGGGGAACGGGACCAGACGTACGCCCGTGGACGCCACGCGCACGTTCAGCGAACGTGATCGTGGTCCGTGGGCGGCCGGCTCGTCCGGCCCGGTACACTCGGCTCCGTGCTGCTCTGCGAAGGCTGACCCTCCGAGCCGACGGAGCCCTCGGGTCCGCCGGCCCTGTTCGTGTGCCCTGAGTCAGCCTTCAAGCCCGAGAGCGAGTTCACCGAGATGATCACTGCCACCGGTCTGGAGCTCCGTGCCGGCGCCCGGATCCTGCTCTCCGACACCACGCTGCGGGTCCAGCCCGGCGACCGGATCGGCCTGGTCGGCCGCAACGGGGCCGGCAAGACCACCACGCTGAAGGTGCTGGCCGGCGAGGGACAGCCGTACGCCGGGAAGGTGGACCGGCGCGGCCCGGTCGGCTACCTGCCGCAGGATCCCCGTACCGGCGACCTGGAGGTCACCGCCCGGGACCGCGTCCTGTCCGCCCGCGGCCTCGACGTGCTGATGGCCCAGATGAAGGAGCTCGAGCAGCGGCTGGCCAGCGGCCCGGCGGACGAGAGGCTGGTCCGCCGGTACGGTGCGCTCGAAGACCAGTTCGCCTCGCTCGGCGGGTACGCCGCCGAGGCCGAGGCGGCCCGCATCTGCGCCAACCTCGGTCTACCGGACCGGGTCCTGGGGCAGGCGATCGGGACCCTCTCCGGTGGCCAGCGCCGCCGGGTCGAGCTGGCCCGGATCCTGTTCCGCGACTCGGCGGCGGTCGGCGGCGGGATCCTGTTGCTGGACGAGCCGACCAACCACCTCGACGCCGACTCGATCAGCTGGCTGCGCGGCTACCTCGCCGGGCACCGGGGTGGCCTTGTCGTGATCAGCCACGACGCCGGCCTGCTGGAGGCGGTGGTCAACAAGGTCTGGTACCTCGACGCCACCCGGTCGGTGGTGGACGTCTACAACGTCGGTTGGAAGGCGTACCTGGAGCAGCGGGAGACCGACGAGCGCCGCCGCCGCCGGGAACGGGCCAACGCCGAGAAGAAGGCGAACGCGCTGCTGGCCCAGGCGGACAAGATGCGGGCGAAGGCGACCAAGGCCGTCGCCGCCCAGAACATGGTGCGACGGGCCGAGCGGCTCCTGGCCGGGCTGGAGGAGGAACGCGTCGCGGACAAGGTGGCCAAGGTGCGGTTCCCCAGTCCGGCGCCGTGCGGCAGGACCCCGCTGAGCGCCACCGGGCTGTCGAAGTCGTACGGCTCGCTGGAGATCTTCACCGATGTCGACGTGGCGGTCGACCGTGGCTCCCGGGTGGCGGTTCTCGGGCTCAACGGTGCGGGTAAGACCACGCTGCTGCGGATCCTCGGCGGTCTGCTGGAGCCGGACACCGGGGAGGTACGGCACGGGCACGGGCTGCGGTTGGGCTACTACGCCCAGGAGCACGAGACCCTGGACGTCGAGCGGAGCGTCCTGGACAACATGCGCAGTGCCGCACCGGAGCAGTCCGACGCCGACCTGCGCAGGATCCTCGGCGCGTTCCTCTTCTCCGGCGACGACGTGAACAAGCCGGCCGGGGTGCTCTCCGGCGGGGAGAAGACCCGCCTGGCGCTGGCCACCCTGGTCTGTTCCGGGGCGAACGTGCTGCTGCTGGACGAGCCGACCAACAACCTCGACCCGGTGAGCCGGGAGCAGGTGCTCGACGCCATCGCCCGCTACCCGGGCGCGATCGTGCTGGTCACCCACGACCCGGGTGCGGTGCAGGCGCTCAAGCCGGACCGGGCGATCCTGCTGCCCGACGGCGACGAGGACGCCTGGAGCGACGACCTGCTCGAACTCGTCGAGCTGGCCTGATCGCACCTCTGGTCCGGGCGGTCCGGTGACGGCCACGGCGGGCTGTCGCGCCGACGTGACCGGCGACGATCTGCCGGCCCGGTGCCCGACCGGCCGCGTGCCGGGTCGGCGGACCGGCGTGTCGGTACGCCGGTGCCGCCGACGGCGGCGGCTGTGAGACCGGCCACGTTCCACCGGCCGGGTGCCGTCCGCCGGATGCGACAGGCAGCGGGCGATCCGCTATTCTGTGTGATCCACGATCCTGAATCCGTGGGCGCGGAAACGCGAGCGGCTATGGTAAGAAGTTGCCGGCCCGCGGACGGATCTCGACAGTTGGTTGCATCGACTCCCGGACGACTCCCGGACGGCGGTAAGGAATCACACCACCGACCTGAGGGAATCGTGCCCCGGCCGGGGGAAACACCCCCTCCGGGGCACCCCGCGTGAACTCGGTGTCCGGGCACCGGAAACCAGCCCGGTCTGCTCGCCGGCCAGCCGCTGCGCAATCACTCAATCGGGAAACTGACACCGCTGTGCGTGTCGGTTGGCGAAGAGTTGATATCTAGCGCATGATCGTTCGAGGCGGTCTAATAGGTGGGACCGTATCGAACCGCACAGTCTGGGACGTGAGGAATCAACATGGCAGCCACCGGCACAGCCACCAGCACTGAGAAGGGTCGCCGGATCGTCGGGGCCGAGCGCCAGACGCTCGCCAAGGACCTGGTCAAGCGGTATACCTCCGGCGAAAGCATCCGCGCCCTGGCGGCCTCGACCGGCCGTTCCTACGGGTTCATCCACCGGGTGCTCACCGAGTCTGGTGTACAGCTCCGTCAGCGTGGCGGCGCGCGTCGTCGGAAGAAGGCGTGAGCACGGCAACCTGGTCCGGGCCTGACCGCCGGTGGAATCTTTCGTGACCGTCGGCGTACGACTGACTTGCGACGGGCCGGTGGCGACACTCACGTTGTGCCGGCCCGACGTACTCAACGCGCAGACGCCCGAGATGTGGCGGGCTATGCGGGAGTTCTCCCGGCAGCTACCGGGAGACGTGCGAGTTGTCGTGGTACGCGGCGAGGGTCGGGCCTTTTCCGCCGGTCTTGATCTCTCAGCGGTTACCGGCGCCACGCCCGACACCGGATCCGGCGCCCCCGGCCTGTTGGCCGAGTTGGCCGCACTTCCTCCGGAAGAGTGCGCCGAACGCATCGCCGGATTCCAGGATGGTTTCACCTGGCTGCACCGCCCCGACCTGATCTCGATCGCGGCGGTGCAGGGCCACGCCGTGGGCGCGGGTTTTCAACTCGCGCTCGCCTGCGATCTGCGGGTGCTGGCCGACGACGCGTCGTTTTCCATGGCCGAGGTGACGCTCGGCCTGGTCCCCGATCTCGGGGGCACGAAACGACTGGTGGAGCTCGTCGGCTATGCCCGCGCGCTGGAACTCTGTGTCACCGGCCGGCGGATCGACGCCGTCGAGGCGGAGCGGCTCGGCCTGGCGACCGTGGTCGTGCCGCGGACCGATCTCGACGCGGCGGTCCGCGACCTGACCGCGGCGATCCTGGCCGGCCACCGCGACGCGGTGGTGGAGATCAAGGCACTGCTGGCCGGTGCGGCCGGACGGACGCCGGCGGAGCAGCGGCGGGCCGAGCGGGAGGCACAGACACGGCGGATCCGTGATCTTGCCGGACTGGGCGAGTAGGGGTCGCCGGACCGGGCGATCGGGGTGGAGCGGACGCCGGGCGCCGGCGGTCCGCTCCACCCCGATCGCCGTGGCCGGGCGCGATACCCGTCGCACGGGGTGGGAAGGTGCGTTCGGGAAGATCCCGGCCGCCACTCCGGTTGTCGTGATCGTCGGAGAGTGGGAGGTCGCGTGGTCAACCCGATGGGATCCGCCGGCAGCATGGGCGGCTGGAGCATGCTGCGCTCGTTGCGCAACCGTGACGAGGTCGTCGCGCACCGGGTCAGCAGGCGCAGTGTCCGGCGGGTGGTCGGGTTCGCCCGCCCGTACCGGCGGGACATCGGGGTGTTCCTGGTCACCGTCGTGCTTGCCGCGGGCATCGGCGTCGCCACGCCGGTGCTGGCCGGCGAGGTGGTCAACGCCATCTCCCGGGGCGGTCCGGGCGCGGGCCGACTGGTCGTTCTGCTGGCGCTGGTGATCGCCGCCCTGGCCGTGCTGGACGCGCTGCTGTCGCTCGCCCAGCGGTGGTACTCGGCCCGGATCGGCGAGGGGATCATCCTCGACCTGCGCACCCGGGTCTACGACCACGTCCAGCGGATGCCGCTGCAGTTCTTCAGCCGGACCCAGACCGGAGCCCTGGTCAGCCGACTCAACAACGACGTGGTCGGCGCCCAGCGCGCCTTCACCAGCACCCTGTCCGGGGTGGTCAGCAACATCATCCAGCTCGCCCTGACCGCCGCGGTGATGGTCACGCTCTCCTGGCAGATCACCGTCCTGTCGCTGGTCCTGCTGCCGATCTTCATCATCCCGGCGCGGCGCGTGGGGCGCCGGCTGGCGCAGATCACCCGGGAGTCGTACGCCCTCGACGCGAAGATGAACGCCACGATGACCGAGCGGTTCGGGGTGGCCGGGGCGCTGCTGGTCAAACTCTTCGGGCGGCCTGACGTCGAGGCGCGGCGCTTCGCCGAGCGGGCCGAGCGGGTCCGGGACATCGGCATCCAGTCGGCGATGTACTCGCGGACGTTCTTCGTCGCGATGCTGCTGGTGGCCTCGCTGGCCCAGGCACTCACCTACGGACTCGGCGGCTGGCTGGCGGTGCGGGGCACCGTCAGCGCCGGCACCGTGGTCACGCTGGCCCTGCTGCTCACCCGCCTCTACGGTCCGCTGACCGCGCTGTCCAACGTCCGGGTCGACGTGATGAGCGCGCTGGTCTCGTTCGACCGGGTCTTCGAGGTGCTCGACCTACCCCCGTCCATCGCCGAGAAGCCCGACGCGGTGCCCGTGCCACGCGGGGCCGGGCGTATCGAGTTCCGGGACGTCTGGTTCCGGTACCCGACCGCCGCCGAGGTGTCGCTCGCCTCCCTGGAGGACGTCGCGACCCTGGACCGGACGGTGTCCGAACCGGTGCTGCGGGGGGTCTCGTTCACGGTCGAGCCGGGGCAGATGGTGGCGCTGGTCGGCCCCTCCGGGGCCGGCAAGTCCACGATCTCGATGCTGGTCTCCCGCATCTACGACGTGACGAGCGGCGAGGTCCGGGTCGGTGGGGTCGACGTCCGGGACGCCACACTGGCCTCCCTGCGCGAGGCCATCGGCGTCGTCACCCAGGACCCGCACCTGTTCCACGAGACGATCGCCGAGAACCTCCGGTACGCCAAGCCGGACGCCACCGACGACGAGCTCTGGGCGGCGCTCCGGGGTGCCCAGATCGAGGAGCTGGTGCGCGCGCTGCCCGACGGGCTGGACACGATGGTCGGCGAGCGGGGCTACCGCTTCTCCGGCGGCGAGAAGCAGCGCATCGCCATCGCCCGGCTGCTGCTCAAGGCCCCGTCGATCGTCATCCTCGACGAGGCGACCGCGCATCTGGACTCCGAGTCGGAGGCGGCGGTGCAGCGGGCTCTCGCCGTGGCGTTGCGGGGACGTACCGCCCTGGTCATCGCACACCGGCTCTCCACCGTCCGGGAGGCGGACCAGATTCTGGTGCTCGACGGCGGTCGGATCGTCGAGCGGGGCCGGCACGACGAGCTGGTGGCGGTCGGCGGGCTCTACGCCGAGCTGTACCGGACCCAGTTCGCGACGGCCGACGCGCCGGCACCGCAGCCCGGCGCGGTCGGCGTCGGGCCGGTGGTCACCCTGCCCCGACCCGACTACGACCCGGTCTGAGCGTGCCCCCCTGGTCCTCGCGCGTCCCGATCTCAGATCGCGCGCAGCGCGCCGCCGTCCACCGGCAGGGTGATCCCGGTCAGGTATCCGGCGGCGGGGGAGAGGACGAACGCGGCCACCCGGCCGAACTCCGCCGGCTCGCCGATCCGGCGCAGCGGGATCGCCGCCTCCGCGGCCGCCCGGGCCCGCTCCGCGTCGCCGGTCGCGGCGAACAGCTCCCGGTTGCGGTCGGTGAGGATCCGGCCCGGCAGCAGGCTCACCACCCGGACACCCCGAGGGCCGTACTCGTCGGCCAGGTCCTTCGCCACCCCCGCCAGTCCTGGCCGCAGACCGTTGGAGAGGCCCAACTCGGGAATCGGCGCCCGGACCGAGGTCGAGAGGACCAGCCCGATCGCCCCGCCGTCGGTGAGCGCGGCGGCGACGGTGCGGGCCACCCGGACCGTGCCGAGGAAGACCGTCTCGAACGAGGCCCGCCACTGCTCGTCGGTGACCTGGGCGGCACTGCCCCGCGGCGGTCCACCGACCGAGACGAGCGCCCCGTCGAGTCGGCCGAAGCGCTCCCGGGCGGTCTCGACGAGCCTGGTCGCTGTGTCGGGGTCGGCGAGGTCGGCGGCGATCCCGACCGCCCGGTCGGCACCGAGTCGGGCGGCGGCGTCGGCAGCCCGGTCGCCGTCCCGGCTCGAGATCACCACCCGCGCGCCCTCGGCGACGAGGCACTCGGCGGTGGCGAAACCCAGCCCGCGTGACGCGCCGGTCAGGACGTACACCCGGTCCGCGAGTCCGAGGTCCATGAGCGGTGATCCTAGGCCCCCGGCGGGGACCGGCGGTCGGGGGCCCTACCGGCGGTGTGGCGGCAACGTCCAGATCCGACCGGCGACCTGGAGCACCCACGAGCCGCCCGCCCGCCGTACGGCCGGCAGCCGCCGACGCCGTGGCGCGGTCGTGCCGTCGTACCGCCAGCCGGCCTCGCGGGCGGCGAGTTCCTCGGCGGCCAGGGCCGGCAGGTCGCCCTCGGCGGCGAGCTGCCGGGCGAGATCCCAGCCGTCCCGCAGCGCGCCCCGCGTGGGTCGGGCGGCCGCCCAGCCGGCGAAGACGGACAGCCAGCGGTCGCCGAGCCCGGCGGCGAGCAGCGGCCAGTGCCGGGCCACCTCCCTGGCGCGCTTGCGCAGCAGGGCCGAGCGGGCCACGCCGACCAGCCGGTCGTCGAAGCCGGGTGGCAACGGCGCCCCGGCCACCAGGGTCGCCACCAGCGCCGCCTGCCGGTCGGCCAGCGAACCGCTCATCGTCGTCTCCCCCCTGTCCGTCGGCGTGACCCGTCGTGGCCGCCGGGCGGCGGCCGCACCGGGCGGTCAGGTGATCAACGGGAATCCGGACGCCTCGGCGATCGCGTCGAGTTCGCCGCGCAGCGCCGCGGCCGGCGGATAGTGCCCGTCCCGCTCCAGCAGCACCGCGGGTGGGCGGTGCCGGGCGCAGAGCTCGGTGACCAGGTCGAGCACCGCGTCCGGGACGGGGTCGGTGTGGGTGTCGTGGTAGATCCCGTCGCGTGTCGCCCCGCCGGCGACGTGGACGTAGCCGATCCGCTCCAGGGGCAGCCGGTCGAGCAGCGCCACCGGGTCGGTGCCGCGGTTGCGGGCGTTGGCGTAGACGTTGGCGACGTCGAGCAGCAGCAGCGCCCCGGTGCGGTCGAGGATCTCGGTGATGAACTGCGCCTCGTCCAGTTCGTCGTCCGGCCAGTCGAAGATCGCCGCGATCGGCTCCAACGCCAGCGGTACGGCCAGTTCGGCCTGGACACGGTTGACGTTGGCGACCATCGCGTCGACCGCCTCGCGGGTACGGGGCAGCGGCAGCAGGTGCCCGGCCTCCATCCCGCCGGCCCGGACGAAGGCGATGTGCTCGCTGGCCAGGGGCGCCCCCAGCAGCTCGGTGACCTGGGCGAAGTGCCGGACCCGGGCCGGGTCGACGGGCTCCGCGCCGCCGAGCGAGAGCCGCGTCCCGTGGGGCACCACCGCCACCTGCCGCTCGCGGAGCGCGGCCAGGGCTGGTGGCAGGGGATTGCCGGGGGCGAGCGACTCCGCGATCACCTCCGCGAACCGCAGTCCGGGGAGGGCGGCGACGAAGCCGGCGATCTCGGGGCGCCAGCCGATACCGACCCCGTACGTCGTGCCGGTGGCCTCGGTCATCCGCCGCACCCCCCACCTCCGCACCCTCCGCCGCCACAGCCGCCACCACAGCTGTCGCCGGGATCGCCTCCTCCGGAACCGCCTGAGGAGCTCCCGGCCGTGCTGGTGTGGGCGCCGGAGGCGACGGTGCGCCGGATCTCCGCCTCCGCGGCGAAGACGGGGTCCAGCGCGTAGAGCACGGCCCCGCCGAACAGGGCGATCCCCAGTGCGGTGGCGGCGGGGCCGTACGTGGCGTAGGCCGGTAGGTACTCGGGGGACAGGTGCGGTTGTTGGTCTCGGAGGGTGCGCAGCGCCGTCCGAGCCGCCCGGGTTCCCCGGGGCACGCGGACCAGTAGCACGATGCTGGCCGCCGCCAGGCACGCCAGGGTGAGCAACAGGTAACCGACCGGCTTGTGGTTGGCGATGCCGGCGACGAGCCGGAGCACCCCGACGCCCAGCAGGACCAGCAGCAGTATCGGGCCGACGCGCGCGGCGGTGCGGGCGGTGGGGGGTAGGGCGAGCCCGGCCCGCTCCAGCTCGGCGCGCAGCTCGGTGAGGGCGGACCGGACCCCCGGGTCGCCGATCAGCTCGCGGGACCGGCGCCCCTGCCCGGCCGCCTGGTACACGGCCCAATCCAGGCGTGTGGCCCAGGCCGGCAGCGGCCCGGTCTGGACGAGCCGGTGGTCCGCCTGCGAGCCGAGTGCCCCGGCGACCCGCAGCGCCCCGAGCGCGGCGTAGATCGCCAGGTGGTCGCCACCGTTCAGCCAGGCGACCTGGAGCGGATGCAGGCGACCGGGGTTCTCCGGGCGCCGGCCGGAGAACGACACCGCCCGGTGGACCAGGGTTCCGGCCAGGAGCAGCGCGGCGATCACCAGGAAGATCGACAGGAAGGTCGGTCCGGGGATGCCCCAGGTGTGGGATTGCCCGGGTACGTCCATCGTGGCGGCTCCCGTCGTGCGTGCGGTTAGCGCCATTGTGGATGGGGCGCGCCAGCGGCCCGGCGGCGCACGACGCGCGCCGGGGCGGGGCGAGCGAACCCGGGGCGTGGAATCAGGCGGGCCGGTCCGTCGCCGGGCGGCGTACCGCCTCCTCGATCAGGTCGAGGACCGGTCCGAGGTCGCCGCCGGGACGGCCCATCGCCAGTTGCAGGACCAGGCCGTCGTACGCCAGCTCGAGAAACCGCGCGAGCGTCTCGATCGGTACGTCCTCGCGCAGCACACCGGCCTCCCGTTGCCGGGCCAGCCGTTCCCGGGTGGCGTCGGCGAGACTCGCCGAGCGTTCGGCCCAGCGCCGGGCGAAGGCCGGGTCGGTGCGCAACCTCCGGGAGACCTCCAGCTGGCTGCCGAGCCAGCCGGCGGTCTCCGGCGAGGAGGCGGCGTCGAGCAGGTCGCGCATCACCTGCACCAGGCCGTTGCGCGCGACGGTCTCGACCATCGCCGCCGCGTCGTCCTCGGCCACGGCGAGGAAGAGCGAGTCCTTGTCACGGAAGTGGTGGAAGATGGCGCCCCGGGACAGCCCGGTCGCCTCCTCGAGCCGACGTACCGTGGCACCCTCGTAGCCGTGCCGCGCGAAGCAGGCCCGCGCGGCGGAGAGGATCTCCTGACGGCGGGCGTCGAGCTGGTCCTGGCTTACCCTGGGCACCAGTAGATGGTGTCAGGTGCGGCCACGCGACGCAATCCGTACGTACGTCTTGGGATACGGTTCGCCCGAACTATGCTCGTGATCATGCCGTACCCCACCCCCGTCGCGCCGCTGGACGTCGCCGCCGTCCAGGCCGAGCCGGTGCCGGGCGACGTCGCCGGCAACGCCCGGACGGCGGCCCGGCTGGTTGGGCGGGCCGCCGAGGCGGGCGCCCGGGTCGTCGTCCTGCCGGAGTTGTTCCTGCCGGCCTACCATCCGCCGACCCTCGCCGCCGACCCGGCCGGCACGGACGTCTCCGCCGACGAGACGGGTGTCGTCACGGATCCCCGGCTCGACCCGCTGCGCGTCGCCGCCCGGACGCACCGGACCGTCGTGGTGGTCGGCGCGGCGGTACGGCATCCGGACGGACGCCGCACCTGTTCGGCCCTCGTGGTGGAGCGCGGCGGTCGGGTGTCCGCCGGCTACGCCAAGCAGCATCTGTGGGGACCCGACGAGACCACACTGTTCAGCCCGGGCGACCGGGGAGCGACGCTGGTGGTCGACGGCTGGCGGCTCGGCCTCGGCATCTGCTACGACGGGTGCTTCCCCGAGCACGGGAGGGCGGCGGCGGTCGACGGGGCGCACGGATATCTCTGCCCGAGCGGCTACCTGGTCGGCTCCGAGCACCGTCGCGACCTCTACTACCGGGCCCGCGCCCTGGACAACACCATGTACGTCGTCTTCGCCAACGCCGTCGGCGGTGTGGCGCCGTGGCGGTTCAACGGCGGTGCGGCGCTCTACGACCCCGAGGGACGGCCGGTGGACCGGGCCGCCGACCGCGGGGAGGCGGTCGTCGTCGGCCGGCTCGATCCGGCCGAGTTGCGCCGGGTGCGCGACGCGCACCGGATGCTCGCCGACCATCGACCCGACCAGGGCGGGCCCCGCCTCGAACTGATGGGGTGACCCACCCGGGTCCGTGCGGGCGACCTGGTCGTCTGCTGACGGGGACTGTTGTCCGGCGCCGGTGTCCCGTAGGGTGCGCGAGTGCCGCTGTTGCTCCTCGACGTGGACAACACTCTGCTGGACCGGGCCGGCCCGTTTCGACGCTGGGCGGAGGCGTTCCTGGCCGAGATCGGGGCACCCGCGAGCGACATCGACTGGCTGCTGTCCGTGGACGCGGACGGACTGACCAATCACTGGGACCTGGCCGACGCGATCCGCGAGCGGTACCGGCTGCGAATGTCCTCGGTCGACCTTGTCGAGGCCCTGCACGACGGGGTGGTGGAGAACACCCGGCTCAACCCGCTGATCGCCTGCGCACTACGGATCGCGGACGAGGCCGGCTGGGTGCCGGTGGCGGTCAGCAACGGTGCGGTCCGGCAGCAGGAACGCAAGATTCGGCGGACGGGCCTGGACCGCTATCTCGCGGACTGGGTGATCTCCGAGGAGGCCGGCGTGAGCAAGCCGGACCCGCGGATCTTCGCGCTCGCCGCCGAGCGGGTCCGGATGCGGCTGCGGGGGGCCTGGGTGGTGGGGGACGGCCCCGAGGACGACATCGGTGGCGCCGCGGCGATCGGTCTGCCCAGCGTGTGGCTGCACCGCGGCCGACGGTGGACGGAGCGGCGGTACGCACCGACGCGGACCGCCGACGGCCTGATCGCGGCGGTCGCCGCGGTTCTCGCCGGCTGAGCGTCCCGGCCACCGGCCGGCACCGGCCGACGGTGGCCCGATCCTGACGGTGATCCCGACCGGCGCGCCGAGGGCGACCGCCGGTCCACCCGGGACCGGGCGGGGTACCGACCGACACCGCACCCGGACCGGTGTGATCCGGTCGTGCGACCGCCGGCACGCTTCGCAGGGCGCGACCGCTCCCGCCAGGGCGCTACTGCAGGTACCTCCGCACCTCGTCGACGCCGCGTACCCCGGCGGTGTCCGGATCACCGCCGGCCTGCCGGGCGGCGCGCCGCCGGCGTAGCAGGTCCCAGCACTGGTCGAGCGACTCCTCCAGCTCCCGCAGTCGGGCCCGGTCCTCGTCGGTGAGCCCCTCGACCTGCTGGGCGCGGGTGCGCAGCCGGTGCTCCTCGTCGACCAGCTCGCCGATCCGGCTCAGAATCGTCCTGTCGTCCATGCCCAGGATCCTGGCACAGCGGGCGCGCCGGCCGCCCGGCATCGGCCCGGCCGGAGGGCCGCCCGGGGTCCCGCCCCGGGCGTGCCGGGACACCGCCCGGGTGTTCCTGGTCGTTGGCCGCCCGCGCGGCTCCGGTACCACGCGGTTTGTCCGTCGTACGGGTTGCCCGTCTGGTATGAACGACCCGTCTCGGTGTCGGAAGCTGAGGATTCAGAGCGTTCGATGCCGGCGGAGAAGTGCATACCCAGGGACCGGATCCGGAACGGAAAGAGCCCATCATGGACGAAGCGACGCTGCCGGCACCACTGCGGGAGGCCGTCACGGTCACCACGGCCGGAGCCACCGGGGTGGCGCGTCTGGTGATCGAGGGACTGCTCGAACTGGTCCACGACCCCGTGGCCGCCGGCGAGGCGACGGAGTTTCTGATCGCCCGTCTGCCGGGCTACGCGCCGATGTGGCACATCGCCAACGCCGTCCGCTCGGCCGAGCCCGCCGAGGCGTTGCGGCGCATCCGTGCGGAGCTCGACCACGCGGTGGAGAACACCGTGAAGGCGGCCGTCGGCTGGATCGGCGACCGGGGCCCGGTCACCTTCGCTCCGAGCAGTTCGATCGTCGCCCAGGTCCTGGACCAACTGCCCGAGCGGTCCCGGGTCGGCGAGCCGGTGCTGGCCCTGGCCGGTGCCGACGCGATCGGGCCCAGCACCGTGCTCAACATCCGGGGCACCAGAAAGCTGGCCGAGCGGTTGCCCACGCTGGTGGTCACCACCGCGCTGAAGCTGGTCCCGGAGTCCGTCTTCGCCCGGCTGGGCGCTCCGGTCTTCGAACACATCCCGTTGGAGACGTTCGCCGCCGTGGTGCTCGACGGCGAGGTCCTGACCCCCGCCGAGGCGGGAGAACGGGCGGCGGCGCTGGCCGGGTGACGCGAACCAGCCGGGCGGTCCCGGGAACGTCCGACGGCGGCGCGGTCCCCGGGGTGAGGCCGAGCACGAACCGGTGCCGGGCGACGTCGACGACATCGCACGGCCCGTCCGCGCCCGGCCCGGTCCGGGACAGCCCGGCGGTGGCGACGCTCTCGGAGGTCACCGACACCCCGACCAGGCGCCGAGGCCGGATCCACGGGGCCCGCCGCTAGGGCAGGAGGACGATCTTGCCGCGGCCGTGCCGGGTCTCCAGCTCGCGGTGGGCATCGGCGGCCCGTGCCAGCGGCAGGGCCCGACGGATGTGGATCTTCAGGTCGCCGGCGGCGTAGCGGCCGGCGAGCTTGGCCAGTCGGGCCGCGGAGCGGAGGTTCTGGGTGACCCGGATCCCGAGCTCCTCGGCGCGGTCGTGCTCGACGAGGGTGACGATCCGCTTGCGGTCCGCCACCAGCTCCAGCGAGGCCGCGAGCGCCTCACCGCCCGCGCCGTCGAGTGCGGCGTCCACCCCGTCGGGCGCGAGTCGGCGTACCCGGTCGACCAGGCCGGGGCCGTACGCCACCGGCGTCGCGCCGAGCGCACGGAGGTAGTCGTGGTTCTCCGGACGGGCGGTGGCGAGCACGGTCGCGCCGCGGGCCCGCGCGAGCTGGACGGCGACGGTACCGACCCCGCCGGCGGCGGCGTGCACCAGCAGGGTGTCGCCCGGCCCGACCGCGAGCGTGTCGAGCGCGATGTCGGCGGTCTGCGCCCCGGCGCTGAACGCCCCGGCCACCTCCCAGGGCATGGCCGCGGGCTTCGGGGTGACCTGGTCGGCCGGGACGACCAGGTACTCGGCGTAGGCGCCGAGCAGGCCGAACCCGAGGATCTCGGCGCCGACCGCGACCGAGGTGACCCCCGGCCCGACCTGGTCCACCACGCCGGCGAACTCGTTGCCGGGCACGGTCGGCCTTCCGGGGTCGACGCCCGGCGGCGTCCAGCCACGCCGGACCATCAGGTCGTACGGCTGCACACCCGCCGCCCGGACCCGGATCCGGACCTCACCGGGCCCGGCCTCCGGTGTGGGCAGCTCCAGCAACCGGAGCACCTCGGGGCCGCCCGGTTCGGTGAATCCCGCTGCTCGCATCTCGTCTCCCTCCATCGTGGACGGGAAACGAGTCTGCGTCCTCAACCAAGGTTGAGGTCAAGGCGACGCCGGGCCGGCCGGAAGGCCCGGCCGGCCCGGCGTCGGGTGGCGACAGGGGTCAGCTGGCCAGCATCTTGCGCAGCACGTACTGCAGGATGCCGCCGTGCCGGTAGTACTCCGCCTCACCGGGCGTGTCGATCCGCACGATCGCGTCGAACTCGACCCCGGTGTCCGTGCTGACCCGGACGGTGCGGGGGATCTGGCCCTCGTTGAGCGCGGTCACCCCGGTGATCGAGAACGTCTCGGTGCCGGTCAGGCCCAGCGAGTCCGCGTCGGTGTCGGCCGGGAACTGCAGCGGCAGCACACCCATCCCGATCAGGTTCGACCGGTGGATCCGCTCGTAGGACTGGGCGATCACCGCCCGGACGCCGAGCAGCTTGGTGCCCTTGGCCGCCCAGTCCCGGGACGAGCCGGAGCCGTACTCGGTGCCGGCCAGGATCACCAGCGGCACGCCGGCGTCCTGGTAGGCGACCGCGGCGTCGTAGATGGTGGTCTGCTCCCCGGTGAGGAAGTTGACCGTGTAGCCACCCTCGACCCCCGGGACCAGCTGGTTGCGCAGCCGGATGTTGGCGAAGGTGCCCCGGATCATCACCTCGTGGTTACCCCGCCGTGAGCCGTACGAGTTGAACTCGTGCCGGGCCACGCCGCGCTCGGCGAGGTACCGGCCGGCGGGCGAGTCGGGCTTGATCGAACCGGCCGGGGAGATGTGGTCGGTGGTGACCGAGTGGCCGAGCTTGGCCAGGACCCGGGCGCCGACGATGTCCTGCACCGGTTCCGGCTCCCGCCGCATCCCCTCGAAGTACGGCGGCTTGCGCACGTACGTCGACTCGGGGTCCCAGGCGAAGGTGTCGCCGGTCGGGGTCGGCAGCGACTGCCAACGCTCGTCGCCGGCGAAGACGTCCGAGTAGGCCTTGCCGAACCCGGCCGCGCCGATGGCGGAGTTGATGACCTCCTGGATCTCGGCGCTGCTCGGCCAGATGTCCCGCAGGAAGACCGGCTGGCCCTGCGCGTCCTCGCCGAGCGGCTCGTTGGCCAGGTCGATGTCCATCGTGCCGGCCAGTGCGTACGCCACCACCAGCGGCGGCGACGCCAGGTAGTTCATCTTGACGTCGGGGTTGATCCGACCCTCGAAGTTGCGGTTGCCGCTGAGCACCGAGACCACCGTCAGGTCGTGCTCGTTGACGGCGGCGGAGATCGCCTCGGGGAGCGGACCGGAGTTGCCGATGCAGGTGGTGCAGCCGTAACCGACCAGGTGGAAGCCGAGCTTCTCCAGGTACGGCGTCAGGCCGGCCCGCTCGTAGTAGTCCATGACGACCTTCGAGCCGGGCGCCAGGGTGGTCTTGACCCACGGCTTGCGGGACAGTCCCCGCTCGACGGCGTTGCGGGCCAGCAGGGCGGCACCGATCATCACCTGCGGGTTGGAGGTGTTGGTGCAGGAGGTGATCGCCGCGATCACCACCGCGCCGTGGTCGAGTTCGCACTCGACGCCGTCGTCGAGGGTGACCCGGACCGGGTTGCTGGCCCGGCCCTTCGCCCCGACCGCGGCGGAGATCAGCTCACGCGGCGCGTCCGCCGGGTCGTTGACGTCGTTGGCCGGCGGGTCGCTGGCCGGGAACGACTCCTCGCTCGCCTCGTCGGCCGGGCCGTGCGCCTGGCCACCGTCGCCGACGTAGTCGGTCAGCGCGGACCGGAACAGCGTCTTGGCGTTGCCCAGCGGCACCCGGTCCTGCGGGCGCCTCGGGCCGGCCAGCGACGGCTCGATGGTGCTCAGGTCGAGCTCCAGCCGCTCGCTGTAGTCGGGTTCGGCGGTCGGGTCGTGCCAGAGTCCCTGCTCCTTCGCGTACGCCTCGACCAGCGCGACCTGCTGCTCGCTGCGGCCGGTGAGGCGCAGGTACCGCACCGTCTCCTCGTCGATCGGGAAGATCGCGACGGTGGAGCCGTACTCCGGGGACATGTTGCCGATGGTGGCCCGGTTGGCCAGCGGCACCGCGCTGACGCCGGGGCCGTAGAACTCGACGAACTTGCCGACCACGCCGTGCTTGCGCAGCATCTCGGTGATGGTCAGCACCAGGTCGGTGGCGGTGGTGCCGGGCGGCATCTCGCCGCTGAGCTTGAACCCGACGACGCGGGGGATCAGCATGCTGACCGGCTGGCCGAGCATCGCCGCCTCGGCCTCGATGCCGCCGACGCCCCAGCCCAGCACACCGAGGCCGTTGACCATCGTCGTGTGCGAGTCGGTGCCGACCACCGTGTCCGGGTACGCCTGCCCGTTGCGCTCCATGACCGTCCGGGCCAGGTACTCGATGTTCACCTGGTGCACGATGCCGGTGCCGGGCGGGACGACCTTGAACTCGTTGAACGCGGTCTGGCCCCAGCGGAGGAACTGGTAGCGCTCCTTGTTGCGGGCGTACTCCAGTTCGACGTTACGGACGAAGGCGTCCTCGCGTCCGAAGAGGTCGGCGATGACGGAGTGGTCGATGACCAGCTCGGCCGGGGCGAGCGGGTTGACCTTGGTCGGGTCGCCGCCGAGGTCGCGGACCGCCTCCCGCATGGTGGCGAGGTCGACCACGCAGGGCACGCCGGTGAAGTCCTGCATCAGCACCCGGGCCGGGGTGAACTGGATCTCCACGCTCGGCTCGGCGGTCGGGTCCCAGCCCCCGAGCTGCCGGATGTGGTCGGCGGTGATGTTCACGCCGTCCTCGGTCCGCAGCAGGTTCTCCAGGAGGATCTTGAGGCTGTACGGCAGGCGTTCGTGCCCGGCCACCGTGCTGATCCTGAAAATCTCGTAGCTCGCGTCTCCGACGCGCAGCTGGCTCTTCGCACCGAAGGTGTCGAGGCTCGCCACGTCGTACTCCTTCACGCTGTCGTCGTCCCGGCGTGCACCGGGTCCCGCCCGGGGCTCGTCCGGCCGGCCCTGTGACCGGCGGGCGGGCGGACGTTCCTGAGCAAGTCTTTCCTACCCGCCGAAGGGTCACCCGGCTCAGGTCACCCTTACCACGGTTCCAATAAACCGTACGTCCGTCTTGCTAGTGGCGCAAGCCCGCGCCCCGGGGCGTCGCCCCGGCCGTCGGCCGGGTACGCCGAGGTGGGCGTGGCCCGGCCGACGCCACCGGACCGCGTCCGACGTGGAGGGTGCGGCCGTGCCGGATCGGGCGATCCCGGTCACCACCAACAGCCCGGTCAATCATGTCGGGACGTCGGTGTCGGCGGGAACCAGCCGCCGCTAGCGTGGCACGCCGAACTCGGCCGCTCACCATGCGACACGGACACCGCCGTCGACGGGCGCGCGCACGACCCTCCGGTACGCGCCGGGTCCGGGATGTTCGATACGGTCAGCGGGTACGGCGTCGCCAGCCTCAGCCACCGCCGATCAGAGATGGAGAACGGGGTGTTGCGTACCATCGCCCACCTGGACGGCACGCCCTTCCCGTGCCCCACCCAGCCCGCCCGGCGCCGGCCGCGGGGACGTACCCCGCGCCCGAGCGGTCGAGGGCCCGGGGAAACGGGTGACGGTCCACGCGGTACGGCCTCCCGTGCCGCGGCGGTCGCGACCACCGGCCGGTCGGCGGGGCAGTCGACCGGGCGGCGGCCGGGCGGGCACCACCCCGGGTGGTGCCCACGCGGTGGCGGATGCGCGCCGGCCCGTGGGGCGCGGCTCGGCGACGGGATCGCGGTGTGGGTTCCAGCCCGGTGAACGGTCGGTCCTCCTCCCGTCTGCGGCTCGTGGCCGCCGCCCCCTGGATCGTCGTCATGGCCGGCGTACTGGTGATGATCGTGCTGATGGTCGTCGCCGCCGGGTACCTCGCCGGCGACCGTCCCCCGGTCGGTCAACCCGACCCGCAGTGGCCGTTCGGCCCCGGCAACACGGCCTCGCCACCACCGGTCGCCGAGGCGTCGCCGAGCTCGAGCCGGCCCGCCGGCAACCTGGGCCGTTCGTTCCAGAGCACGGCGCGGCCGGTCGACCCGACCAGCCCGACCGGCCCGGCCGCCACGTCGTCCCCGCCGGGTCCGCCGCGTTCCGGCACCCCGACGGCGCGTCCGTCGGCCAGCTCCGTCCCGCCCCAGGGCCAGTGGGCCGGGCTGAGCGCCCAGTACCAGGTGGTCAACAACTGGCCGGGCTCGTTCATCGCCGAGGTGCGGGTCCGCAACGCGACGCCGACCCACGTGCCGTGGACCGTCGAGCTGCGGTTCTCCTCGAACGCCGAACGACTGCTGTCGTACTGGGCGGAGGGGGCACCGCAGCCGCTGCTGCACCGTCCCGGTGCGGGTTACGTCTTCACCGGCAGGGAGCCGCTGTCGGCCGGCGCCACGCTGCGCCTGCGTGTCCACCTCATGGGTGACGGCCGGACCGACCGCCCCACCGTCTGCACGGTGAACGGCGTGCCCTGCACCCTCGGCTGAGGGTCGGTCCCACACCGACCGGGTCCCCGGCCTCACCGCCCACCCCGGCGGCGTACCGACCCGTTCGCGGCGGTCGTCGGGTGTGCCGACTCACTCGCGGCGCCGGCTGGGCACGCCGCGCCGCGCGCCGTCCGGCCACAGCACGGTGACCGGAATCCTGCGCTCGCGGGCGACACGTACCACGTCCGCGGTGTCCCCGATGTCCACCGACGGGGTGCCGTCCCACACCGCGATCAGCCGCTCGCACCGGTTGAGCAGCTCCATGCTCGCGGCGAGGTACGCCTGGCGGTTGGAACGCGGGAACGGCATGACCGACACGACCGTCGCCCGGTCGAGCAACTCGTCGAAAGCAGCCAGATTGTCCTGGTTCACCGCCCGCTCGCGGTAGTCGACGGCGGGGATCACCACCTCGTACGTCCCGTCGAGCGCGAGCACGGCCCGAGCGAACAACTGGTCGGCGCCGTCGGCGAGGCAGGTGATCCCGTGCAGCCCGGGGCCGGCGTACGGCTGCAGCTCCTCGGCGAGCCGGGCGTAGACGAGTTCCGCCGTCCCGTCGGCGAGCAGCACGTGGCCGGTGATCCCAATCCTCGGCATGACGCACCATCCGTTCCTCGTCACGCGCGACCGACCCGGACGATCCGGAAACCGGCGTCGGCGAGGATGCCCGGCAGTTCGCGGACGGCCTCGTGGTTGCGCTCGCGCATATCCTCGCGCAGACGTTCCCAGCTCAGCATCGCCGGGTGCAGCCGGCGGGCGTCGTCCCGGTCGGGGGCGTAGCGCCAGCCGTCCGCCCACCGCTCGGCCAGCCACCGCTGGTGTTCCATGATCGCCAGCCGTTCGATCTCCGGCTCCTCCAGCGCGTGCTCCTCGCCGGGACCGACCCGCGGGGAGAGGGCGCATCCGAGTTCGCGCAGTTTCCGCCCGATGTCCCTGGCCTGCTCCCGGTTGGCCCGGCGCAGCGACTCCGGCAGCCTCTCCCACGGCACCAACGACGGGCTGCTGCCCGGGGCGTCCCCGCGCCGCCAGCGGGCGAGCACGTAACACTCGTGGATCACCCGCGCCAGCCGTTCGACCAGGTCGTCACCGATCAGCGCGGGGTCACACGCGGCGTGCACCACGCCGTACAGCCGCAGAGCCCCGGAGAGATCGTCGAGGATGCCGTCGTCGGTCCCGCTGCCGAACGCCTCCCGCAGGTTCGCCAACCGGTCGAGCCGGACCACCACCGAGCCGGGGCCGCCGTGCCAGAGCTGCTCGGCGGTCAGCGCCGTCTTGAGTGCCCGCTCCTCGTCGTCGTAGCAGATGAAGACCCGGTCCGGCGGCAGGGGGAAGCCCGACCGGGGTAGCTGCCGGAGCGCCTCGGTGAGCCCACCGTCCAGTGGCGTGATCCGGCAGACCCGGGACAGGAACGGGTACCGCTGACTCAGCTCGGCGGCGATCTCGGTGGCGGCCTCGTCGACCAGGGCGAGCGGAACGAGCCGGTCGCCCTGCGGGTCGCGCACCCGCCACCGGCGGGCCAGCTCCACCAACACCGCGCGGCCGAACGCGGTACCACCGAGGATCACGACCCGGGGCGGCCGACCGCCCACCGCGGTCAGCGGTTCCTCGGTGAGCAGTTTCCGGGCGGCCAGGTCGTCGACGTTGAAGAAGTCGAGGCGCGCCCCGGTCTGTCGGGGCAGGCCGAGGTACCGGGCCTGCAGCGCCAGGCAGAGCTCGGGGTCGCCGACCTGGGCGTAGATGGCCAGCGGCGCGCGGCCGTGCCGGGCGGCGGCGAGCCCGATCGCGGTGTTGGTGGCGCTGTCGTCGGTGCAGGCGTAGACGGCCCGGGCCCGGGCGATGCCGGCGCCGCGGAGCACGTTCGGGTCGCGGGCGGCCCGGGCCACGCCGTCGGAGGTCCTGACGTCGTCGGAGCGTATCGTCACCACCCGGTGACCGGCGGCCCGCAGGCGTCGGGTCAGGGTGTCGGCCACCAGACCGTCACCACAGACGATGACGTGTCCGCGGGAGTTGCGGTCCCGCAGCCGTCGCAGCTCGGTGGCGAAGAGCAGCCGGCACGCCTCGGCGACGGCGTACCCGGTGACCGCCGGGGCGAGGAAGCGTGCCAGGTCGAGCGACGGCGGGAACGGACCGCCGTCGTCGAGCGGCGGCGAGCCGAGCACGAAGAGCTGCAGGTCGTAGTAGACGAGGTCGAGTGGGCCCGCGTCCGGCCCCAGATACGCCGCGAGTCCGAGGTAGCCGCTGACGAACGCGACCACCCCGGAAACCACGAACAGGAACCGGAGCAGGCTCTTGGTGGGAGCGCGAGGCGGCTCTCCGAGGGCGTTTCCGGACACACCGCCTCCCCAGCACCACGGGATGGTAACGCAGCGCTATCGTACCGTTGCGGGTTACCGGTAGCGACCCCACGAACGCCTGCCGCCCGCCGGGAGCGGCCGGCGCGGCTCAGCCGGGCAGGCGCGGCCCGGCGGCGCGCTGGGCCTCCAGCCACGCCTCCACCTCGTCGGCACGCCGCGGCAACCCCGCGGACAGATTCACCGCGCCCTGCGCCGTGACCAGCACGTCGTCCTCGATCCGGATCCCGATACCCCGCAACTCGGCCGGGACCAGCTCGTCCTCGGGCTGGAAGTAGAGCCCGGGCTCGACCGTCAGCACGTAGCCCTCGCCCAGGGTGCCGTCGCGGTAGCGCTCCTTGCGGGCGTTCGCGCAGTCGTGTACGTCGATGCCGAGCATGTGCCCGAAGCCGTGCAGGGTCCAGCGGCGGTAGAGCATCGACTGCTCGTCCATCGCCTCGTCGACGCTGACCGGCAGCAGTCCCAGGTCGGCCAGGCCCTCGGCGAGCACCCGCATGCAGGTGCGGTGGACGTCCCGGAACGCCACCCCGGGGCGGATGGCGTCGATGCCGGCCTGCTGCGACGCGTAGACGATCTCGTAGACCTGCCGTTGCAGGGCGGTGAAGGTGCCGGAGACCGGGAGCACCCGGGTCACGTCCGCCGTGTAGAGGTTCCGCCCCTCCACACCCATGTCCATCAGCAGGAGCTCGCCCGGTCGGGTGCGGCCGTTGTTGTGGTGCCAGTGCAGGATCGTGGCGTGCGCGCCGGCGCCGACGATCGAGCTGTAGCCGACGTCGTTGCCGTCGTGCCGGGCGCGCAGTCCGAAGACGCCCTCCAGCAGCCGCTCGGAGACCGGCCGGTCGGCGGGAAGGACCCGCGCGACGTCCTCGAAGCCGCGGACCGTGGCGTCGATCGCCTCCTGGAGCTGGGCGATCTCCCACTCGTCCTTGACCAGCTTCTGCTCGGACAGCACCGCGGCGAGCTCCCGATCCCGGCCGAGCGCGGACGCGTCGGCGGCGCCGCCGGAGGGTCGGGGCTCGTACGGCAGGATCGCGGCGTCGACCGACGGGTCCAGACCACGGAGCACCCGGGTCCGCCCCGGGGCACAGCCGGCCAGGGCGTCGGCCAGTTCGGCCAGCGGGGCGGTCTCGATGCCGAGCTCGGTCGACTTCTCGGCCAGGGTGTGCCGGCGACCCACCCAGAGCTCGCCGTCCCGGCTCCGGAAGAACTCGTCACTCTCGCGGGACGACCGGGGCCGCATGTACAGCACCGCGTCGTGGCCGGAGCCGTTGGGGTGCATGACCAGGACGCTGTCGGGGTCGTGGTCACCGGTCAGGTAGAAGAAGTCGCTGCCGGGCCGGAACCGGTACGAGGTGTCGTTGGCCCGTACCCGCTCCCGACCGGTCGGGATCACCAGGGTCTCGCCGGGGAACGCCGCGGAGAGGGCGGCCCGGCGCTTGGCGTAGTTGGGCACCTCGGGGCGCGGGGTGACCGGCAGTTCGGTGTCCCGCCACCCCTGTCGCATGAAGGCGAGGAACCTCTCCGGAAAGTCCGGGTCGTGTGACTCGGTCCTGGCCGTCCCGACCCGCGCCGACCCGGTCTGCGCCGGCTCCGCCGTGGTGTCGGTCCGCTCCTCTGACATCGCCGCTCCTCCCTCGCGTCGTCCCGGTGATCCCGGTCTGCTGACGTTCCCGGTCCCGGTGAGCCGGTCCCGTCCGCGCCGCCGGTGTGGATCAACCCGTCGGGCCTGTAGCGACCGTACCGCGTCGACGCCGTGGCGGCAGCCCGGCATCACCCATGTTTCCGGCTGCCGCTGGTGCCGGCACGCCGTCGGGATCGGCGTGGAAAGATGACCGCCATGTGCGGACTCCTGGCCTTCTTCAGCGCGCACGGCACCGCCGGCGCACACCGAGACGCCATCGCCGGCGCATTGGAATGCCTGCACCACCGGGGACCGGACGAGACCGGGGTGGAGGTGATCTCGACCCCGGACGGGTACAGCGACGCCGTGTTCGCGCACAAGCGTCTGTCGATCATCGACGTGGCGCTCAGCCACGAGCCGCTTCCGTACGCCAACGGCCGTTACCTGCTGACCTTCAACGGCGAGATCTACAACTACCTGGAGTTGCGTGAGGAGCTGGCCCGGGACTTCGGCGCCCAGTTCGCCACCCAGGGCGACGGCGAGGTGATCGTCGCCGGCTTCCACTACTGGGGCGAGCAGGTCCTCACCCGGCTGCGCGGCATGTTCGCGTTCGTGATCTGGGACCGGCACCTGCGCCGGGCCTTCGGTGCCCGGGACTACTTCGGCATCAAGCCGCTGTACTACCTGCAGACGCCGGACGGGCTCTACCTGGCGTCGGAGAAGAAGGCGTTGCTGCCGTTCGCACCCTCGGCGCAGCAGGGCGACGCGGGTGTGGACAGCGCCAACCTGTCGCACTACCTGACCCTGCAGTACGTCCCGGAGCCGGGCACGCTGCACCGGGGGATCAGCCGGATCGGCTCGGGTGAGTACCTGACCTGGTCGCCCGGGCAGCAGATCGAGATCCGGCGCTGGTACCGGCCGGTCTTCCGGCCGGCGCCGGTGCCCGAGCCGGAGCGGCTCTACCACCAGATCCGCGAGACACTGCGCGAGAGCGTCCGGTTGCACATGCGGGCCGACGTGCCGGTCGGCGCGTTCCTCTCCAGCGGTATCGACTCCACCGCGGTGGTGGCGCTGGCCCGGGAGTTCAACCCGAACATCCTGACCTTCACCGTCGGGTACGACGTACCGGGCTACTCGGAGATCGAGGTGGCTCAGGACTCCGCGCGGCATCTGGAGGTCACCACCATCCCGACCAAGATCGGGCCGCACGACATGATGAACGCGCTGCCGAAGATCGTCTGGCACCTGGACGACCCGGTGGCGGACCCGGCCCTGGTGCCGCTCTACTTCGTGGCCAAGAAGGCCGCCGAGCACGTCACGGTGGTCCTCTCCGGCGAGGGGGCGGACGAGTTCTTCGGCGGTTACACGATCTACCGGGAGCCGCTGTCGCTCAGCGCGGTCAACAACCTGCCCGACGCGCTGCAGAAGGGGCTGCGCGCGGTCTCCCGGGCGATCCCGCAGGGGGTCAAGGGCAAGAGCTTCCTGGAGCGCGGCACCACCCCGATCGAGCAGCGCTACTACGGCAACGCGCGGATGTTCACCGAGGAGGAGAAGCAGAAGCTGTTGCGCCGCTACGACCCCTCGGTGCGGTACACCGACGTCACCGCCCCGATCTACGCCGAGTGCACCGAGCTGGACGACGTCACCAAGATGCAGTACGTCGACCTCTACACCTGGCTGCGCGGCGACATCCTGGTGAAGGCGGACCGGATCTCGATGGCGCACTCACTGGAGGTGCGGGTGCCGTTCCTGGACCGGGAGGTCTTCGAGGTGGCGGCCGGCATCCCGGTGGAGCTGAAGCTGCCGCCGCGCTCCGACACCACCAAGTACGCGCTGCGGCAGGCCCTGAACGGGGTCGTTCCGCCGGCCATCGTGAACCGGCGCAAGCTCGGTTTCCCGACCCCGACCCGGGTCTGGCTGGCCGGCGAGATGTACGAGTGGGCCCGTCACATCCTGTCGATCTCCGGCGCCGGGGAACTGCTGGACCTGTCGTACGCGATGCGCCTGCTCGACGAGCACAAGCGGGGCGAGGCGGACCACTCGCGCAAGGTCTGGACGGTGTTGATCTTCTGTGTCTGGCACGCGATCTTCGTGGCCCGCACCCTCGACCCCGGGATCGAGCGCAACCAGTCGGCGCTGCTGACCAAGCCGGTCGTGGGGTCGATGGTCCGTTGAGCGCGACACCGGGCACGCGGCGCGGTGCGACCCCGGCCCGGATCTGACCGACCAGCAGGGCGGGCCCGGCGCGCTGGCGCCGGGCCCGCCGTGGTGTGCGGTGGTGGTTACGCGCTGGTGCAGGTGGGCGTCGGCGTCGCGCCGGTGCTGCCGCTGCCGACGAAGCCGAACGACGTGCTCGCCCCGGGGGCGAGGCTACCGTTGTGGTCGACGTTACGCACCGTCACGGTGCTGCCGCTCTGGCTGTGCTGGCCGTTCCAGAGGCTGCCGACCGTCTCGCCGTTGGCGAAGGTCCACTGGATGGTCCAGCCGTTGAGCGGGGCCGTACCGGTGTTGCGGACCGTCACCTCCGCCTGGAAGCCACCGGTCCAGCTACCGACGACCTGGTAGGTGGCGGCGCAGCCGGTGCTGCCGCCCGGCGTGGTCGGCGGCGTGGTCGGCGGGGTGGTGGGCGGCGTGGTCGGCGGCGTGGTGGGCGGCGTGGTCGGCGGGGTGGTCGGCCCGCTACCCGACCCGATGCCGGTCACCTCGCCGTTGCCGCCGTCGAAGACCACGTCGGAGCAGCCGAAGAAGTTCTCCTGGCTGTCCGAGCGGACCCAGCGGGAGTAGATGATGTGCCGGCCGCTCTTGTTCGGCAGCCGACCGGTGAAGTAGTAGTGGCCGTCGTTGGTGCCGACCGCGCCCCGCTGCGGCGGGTTGGTCACGGTCAGGAACGGCTCCGACTCCAGGTCGCTCCAGGCCAGCGGACGGGTCGGGCTCCAGCTGTCCCGGGTCACGTAGAAGTAGAAGGTACCCGGGTGGTGCGCCCAGTTGCTGTACCGGAACTCGATGGTGGCGCCGGCGGTCAGGTGGGTCAGCGGCCAGTCGTCACGGGCCAGGTCGTACCCCAGGAAGCCGGGGTTCCCACCGCTGCACAGCTGGCCGTCCGGGATGTAGCCGACGGTCCGCCCACCCGCGTCCGAGCGCAGCACGCTGAACCAGTTGTAGAGCGAGTTGGCCCCGCTCACCGCGACCGCGGCCGCACAGGCGGGGTTGTTGGGGATGATCTGCCCGGTCGGGCTGAGCCCGTCCCGCCAGCAGAGGTAGGTCCGGCTGCCGGGAACCATGGCGGCGCCGTGGGCGGCGGCCGGAGTGGGATTCACCACCGCGAGCACGCCGGCGGTGAGCGCGGCCACGGCACCGACGACCGCGACTCTGCGTAGACGTATCACCGAGATTCTCCTTCATGAGGCAGTGCCGCAGCGCGGGACGGCGCGGCGGACAACCTGGGAAAGACCCGCGTAGGGCGCGGGTGCCCGCTGATCGAGACGGGTTGCGATACCGCCGCACTGGCCCGCGGCGCTGACGGGCTGGATCTGCCGGCGGGCAGGACGGCGGGCGCAACTCACGGTTCGACTACGGATGCGTGCCCTCGCGCGGCCCCTGCGGCACCCGGCACAGTGCGTCAGCCCCCGCACTGGCTCGGTACGACCAATAGCACCATGGATCCGCGCCAGATGCAATAGGTACTTTTCAATGACGAAACGGTTCTCGGTGTCAGCGCCGCTCGACCCGGGTGCCTCTCGCCCGGACCGCCGGGTGTGACAGGGTCGGTGTGCCGGGTGGTTCCCGGGCGGTCGCCGGCGGAGTCGCCCGGACCGGCAACCGCCGGGCCGACAGGGAGGACGGATGCGGTACGCGATGGTGCTCGGCGAGGCGCTCGTCGATCTGCTGGACGGGGAGTGCGACGGCGTTCCGGTCTACCGGCAGGCGGTTGGCGGGGCCCCGCTCAACGTCGCCGTCGGGGTGGCCCGGCTGGGCGGCGCGGTGGAGTTCGTCGGGTCGCTCGGCGACGACGTGCTGGCCGGACGGATCAGAAACCTGCTCACCGCGGCCGGGGTGGGCCAGCGCGGGGTACGGGAGCGGGCCGTCGCCACCACGCTCGGCGTGGTGACGTTCTCCGGCGCCGAGCCCGACTTCCGGTTCTACGGCAGCCCGCCCTCGTACGGTCTGCTCGGGCCGGAGGATCTCGACGTATCCCTGGTGACGGGGGCGGCGGTGGTCTACGCCGGCTCGATCGCGCTGCTGTGCCCACCGGTGCTCGCCGCCGCCCGGCGGGCCTGGGCTCTCGCGACCGGCTGGCGGGTCTTCGACCCCAACGTCCGGCCCCGGCTGCTGCCGGACCGGACGGCGGTGGCCGGGGCACGGGCCGTGGTCGAGGAGTTCGCCTCCTCCGCCGACCTCGTGAAGCTCAGCGTCGCCGACGCCGAGGTGCTCTACGGTTCGCGGCCTGCGGTCGTGGCGGGGGTGTCCGGGGGTGTGCGTCCGGCCGGGGGCCGGGGCACGCCGCCGGGCGGTGCCGACAGCGACCGCGTCGCCGAGGCGGCGGCGGAACGGCTGCGGGCGCTCGGCGCCAGGACCGTCGTGGTCACCAGCGGCCCGCGGGGGGCGCTGGTCTCGGCGGGGCCCGAGGGAAGGGCCGAGTGGCTGCCCGCGCCCAGGGTCGAGGCGGTCGACGCGACCGGCGCGGGGGACTCGGTCATGGCGGCACTGATCGCGGAGCTGCTCGCCGACGGCCTGCCCACCGACGCCGCCGGCTGGCACGAGCGGGTGCGTTTCGCCCTGCGGGTTGCCGCGCTGGTCTGCGAGTCGCCCGGAGGGGCGGTCGCGATGCCCACCCGGGCGGACGTCAGCCGTCGCTTTCCGGACTGACCGACCGTCCCCCCGACGACGGACGTCGGTCGCGTCGCCCGGGACGGGACCGGCGGGGATCCGGGTACCAACCCCCAGGAGTTCGGAACCAACCCCGGACGTCGGAACGACCCCCACGACAGGGCCGCCCGGGGCGACTCAGAGGTCGCCGCGCAGCTCGGCGTAGCCGCGCCGGACGGCGGTCAGCGCCACCCCCGGCTCGAACGGAGCGTGCCGGGCGATCTGCTCGGCGGGGGAGTGGTCGGCGTGGCCGTCCCGGATCAGCCACGCCAACGCGGCCAGATCCTCGTGCTGGCGGCGGACGAAGTCCGGTCCGACCACCGCGCCGTGCCCGGGCACCACGACCGAGGCCGGCGTGGTGAGGCGGAGCAGCGCGGCCACGGTCTCCACCCACTCCAACGGGTACGCGTCCTCGAACGCCGGTGGCCCGCTCTCCTCGATCAGGTCGCCCGCGACCAGGACGTCGGCGTCCGGCACCAGCACCACCAGGTCCCCCGCGGTGTGGCCCCGGCCCAGGTGCCGCAGCACCACCGGCCGGCCGCCGACGTCCAGCGTCGTCTCGGCGCCGACCGGATGGGTGGGGGCGAGAACCGGGACCCGGGCCACCTCGGTGGCGAGCTCCGGTTCGGCGGGAAGCACCTCGTCGTAGGCCTGCCGGCGGACCAGCTGCGGGTGGTCCCGGAGCAGTTCGCAGGTGAACTGGTGGGCGTAGATCGGACCGGGCGGGTCGCCGGCCAGGGTGGCGTTGCCGAAGCAGTGGTCGAAGTGGTGGTGGGTGTTGACCAGGATGAACGGGTCCCGGGTGAGACGGCGGGCGGCGGCGGCCAGCTCGGCGGCCTGGGCCGTGGTGGAGAGGGTGTCCACCACCAGCGCCGCCCCGTCCCCGACGACCAGGGTCACGTTGACGTCGAGCACCGGCTGGCGCAGCACGTACACCCCGTCGGCGACCTCGGTGAAGGCGACGGTCACGACGTCTCCCCGCCGCGCCCGCCGGTGTCCCGGTCTGGGCGGCCGCCCCGGCCGACGGCCTCGCTCCGGGTGGTCATGCCGACCCGAACGCCCGCGCCAGGAACCGCTGCCGGTCGACCAGGACCCGCTCCACCCGACCCTCGGCGACGGTCGTCGTCCCCTCGGTCACGGTGACCTCGAACAGCAGGCGCCGACCGTCGACCTTGGCCAGCCGCGCCCGGGCCACGGCCGTGCGGCCGACCGGCGTCGGCACCCGGTGGTCGAGTTCCACCCGCGTTCCCACCGTGGTCGTCCCGGCCGGCAACCGGCTCGCGGTCGCGGCCACCGTGGCCGCCTCGGCCAGCGCCAAAACCCGTGGGGTCCCCAGCACCGGCACGTCGCCCGAGCCGACCGTCTGCGCGGTGTCGGCGTCGGTGACGGTCAGTTCGACCCGGGCGGTGAGGCCCGGCGGAAAGAGCTGCTCCGGCTGTTGCGGCCCAGACCGCGCCGTGGCTGTTTCCTGCTCCATGAGCAGAGCCTAGGCCCTGGATCCCTCTGATCGGGACCGACACCGGGCTGACGGGGACCAGCCGACGCGCCCACGGGGCGGGCGGACCCCGGGTGTGCGCCGCACCCGTGCCGTGCGCCGTCCCTGCCGCGGCCGTCGGTTCGGGCGCCACTAACCTGAACGCGATGCGCGCCACCGTCCGGGACACCTCGTCCGCCACAGCACCCGTTTCCCCCGGCCGCCCTGTCGGAGGCCCAGGTCGTCGACGCCTCGTCGCCATGTCGATCTGGGCGGTGGCCTTCGTCACCTGCTGGCTGCTGATCGGGCTTCCCACCGACCCGGTCTACGCCTTCGTCTGGCTGTGGACCGCCACCATCGCGTGGCGCAGCGAGCGACCATGGCGCACCCATCTCGGCTTCGCCCGGGACTGGGTGCCGGTGGTGCTGCTGCTGGCGGTGTACAACCTCTCCCGAGGGTTCGCCGACAACGGGGCGACCCCGCACGCCGTCGAGCTGATCGCCGCCGACCGGTGGATGTTCGGCTGGGTACTCGACGGCGAGGTGCCGACGATCTGGCTGCAGCGGCACCTCTACGACCCGGAGGGCGTGCACTGGTGGGACGTCCTGGTCAGCTGGGTGTACTTCTCACACTTCGTGGTCACCCTGGCCGCCGCGGTGGTGCTGTGGCTGCGCGACCGTGCCCGCTGGGCGTCGTACATGCGCCGCTGGGGCTTCCTCTGCGCCGCCGGCCTGGCCACCTACTTCCTCTACCCGGCGGCACCGCCCTGGTGGGCCGCACAGTACGGGATGCTGGAGGAGGTGGCCCGCATCTCCACCCGCGGCTGGCGCGAGCTCGGCATGCACGGCGCCGGCAACCTGCTCAACGCCGGCCAGATCGCCGCCAACCCGGTCGCCGCGATGCCGTCGCTGCACACCGCCTGGGCGCTCTTCGTGGTCGTGTACTTCCTCGGCGCCACCCGGCGCCGCTGGTGGCCGCTGTTGCTCTCCTATCCACTGGCGATGACCTTCACCCTGGTCTACGCCGGTGAGCACTACATGATCGACGTCCTGGTCGGTTGGGTGTACGTCGGGCTGACCTTCCTCGTCGTCGGTCTGGCCGAACGGTGGTGGGCGGCCAGGAAGGCCCGCCGGGCGGGCGGGCCCGGGGCGGCCACCGGGACCACCGGCGGCGACGGCACGGCGGTGGAGGGTTCCGAGCCGGCACCGGATCCGGACCCGGGCGGGACACCGGGCGATCCCGGGCGACACGGCGAGGGCGAGGGAGGACCCGACCGGGCGGTCAACCTCGGGCGCTGAGCCGGGCGGCGCGCGCCCGCGCCGTCAACTCCGCCGCCAGGGCCCACGCCTCGCGCACGTCACGGTCCCGGGCGGCCGCGCTGGGCCCGCCCGCGGTGTCCGCGTACACGGTCGCCAGCCGCAGCCGCCGCTGCACCGGCCCCTGCACGACCCGGACACTCTGGATCCGGGCGTACGGCACGACGAGCAGTTCCCTGGTCAGCAGCCCGGAGCGGACCGCGAAGACCTGCGCGGAGAGACCGGCGCCGAGGGCGTTGGCGGCCAGCGGATGAAGCCAGCGTGCCCGGGCCGGCGGCGGGGTCAGCGTGCGGGAGAGTGTCTCGCCGGGGATGACCTCGGCGATGATCCGCTGTGCGGTCGCCAGGTCACCGACCGGCAGCAGCCGGTCCGGGTGGTTCCGCTCGCCCGCCTCGCCGAACGCGTACCCGGCCACGGAGAGGCGCAGTCGCAGCCAGCCCTTCGTCCGCCAGAGCAGCGGCCAGGTCACGGTCACGGCCTGCAGCCGGTCCAGCGGTACGGCCTGCGCCCGGGTCTCCAACAGCCCGTGCCGGACCCGGAGCGCGGCGTCGTCGCGGGCCACCTGGAACCCCCAGTCGTCGAGGACCCGCCGGATCGGCTGGAGGATCACTCCGGCCATCGCGGTGAGGGTGCTGGCGACGGCGATGAACGACCAGGAGCCCTCGGTGAGGAACTGCGCCAGGACGAAGGCGACCCCGAACGGCAGGAAGAACGCCTGCGGGGTGAGGAGCTGACTGACCAGAAGGTCCCGGTTCGCGACGGTGTGCAGGTGCCGGCCGGGAACCGTGCCGGCGCCGATGACGATTCCCGGCAGTCCCGGCACCGGCACGGCGGGCGGTGCCGACGGACCGCCCTGCTCACCCGGTGGTACCGGCGTCGGCTGCCCGGGCAGCAGACCCGCGGCCGGCACACCGGCCGTCGGGGTCCGGCCGGCCAGCGTCAGCAGACGTTCCCGCAGGGTGACGGCGTCGGCCACCGTGAGGTACGCCAGTGGCGCCTCCGTCTTGTCCCCACCGACCACCTCCAACCGGAGTTCGGCCAGGCCGGTGAGCTGGGCGAGCAGTGGTCGCACCACCTCGACCGCCTGAAGGCGCTCCAGCGGGATCGCCCGGGTCCGCCGCCACAGCAGACCCTCGTGGATCCGCAGCTCCCGACCGACGACGTGGTAGCCGGTGAAGTACCAGCTGACGACCGACAGCACCAGCGCGCCGACCAGCAGCACCGCCACCAGCACCGCGAACCAGGCGATCCCGACCCGGGACAGGGTGGACCAGGAGAGCGCGGCGACGATCACCACGAGGGACTTCGCGCCGTGCAGCAGCGGACTGAGCGGGTGGAGCCGCCGCCGGGGTTCCGTGGCCGGGCCCGCGGTCACAGGCCCTCCGCCCGGTCCTCGCCGAGGGCGGTCAGCCGGTCCCGGAGTCGGGAGGCCTCGGCGGGACGCAGCCCGGGCACCCGGGCGTCGCTCGCGGCGGCGGCGGTGTGCAACTGCACGGTCGCCAGGTTGAAGGCCCGTTCCAGCGGCCCGGCGGTGACGTCGACGAACTGCATCCGGGCGTACGGCACGATCGACAGCCGCCGGACCAGCAGGCCGTGCCGGACCAGCAGGTCGTGGTCGCGCTCGGCGTATCCCCAGGCGTTGACGGCGCGCACGATGACGGTCAGCCGCCACACCGTGGCCAGGACGGTCAACACCAGGCCGAGGACGCAGAGCCAGTGTCCGGTCAGGGCGAACCCGACGCCGAGACCGGCGAGCACGATGACCACGCCTATCCCCAGCCGCAGTGCCTCCACCCAGACCAGGTCCCGGGACACCGGCTGCCAGTCGACGGTCTCCGGCCACGGTTCGAGGGGGTCGACGGGCGCGGTCGGTGGGGTGGTGGGTGCGGGCCCGGTCGGTGGGGTGGTGGTGTACCCGCCGGCATCCGCACCGGGTGCCGGCCGGCCCGCGCCGGCGGGACCGGCCTCTCCCGTCCCGCCGACGCCGCCGGGTACGTCGGCGCCGCCCGGTGATCCGGTGTCCTCCGGTCCGCTCATGTCACCCCGTCCGCTCACGTCGCGCGCCTCGCTCGCCTCACGCGTCGAGCGTAGGCGATCGTCCGGCCGCGACGACCTCGCGGAGGAACCCACGCGCGTCGAGAAAGTCGGCGAGCGATCTCCGGTGCTCGGCACAGGCGAGCCAGACCTTCCGCCGTTCCGGCGGGTGCAGGCGGGGGTTGTTCCAGCGCAGGGCCCACATCGCGGATGCGCGGCAGCCCCGGGCGGAACAGGTCAGCGGGTCCTCGCCGGGGAACGGGTCGCTCACGGCGGCGAGTGTACGCCGCGCCCCGGCGCGACCGGGGTCCGCGAATCCCGTTCTCCCTTCGCGGCTTCTCAAGTTGACGTGCGAGAGTTGGAGCGGCACGTTGCCGACGCATCCCATTCCGTGACCCTGCTGTGGAGGACCGGTGGCCCAGCCGACCACGCCCGACGTCCCTACTCCGCCCGACGTCTCCCGGGGCGCCCCCGCCTCGGGCACGACGACCCCGGCCGAGGACGCCACCCTGCTGGAACGCGCGCTGTTCGAGGTCAAGAGGGTGATCGTCGGGCAGGACCGCATGGTGGAGCGGATGTTCGTCGCCCTGCTGGCCCGCGGGCACTGCCTGCTGGAGGGGGTGCCCGGCGTGGCGAAGACCCTCGCCGTGGAGACCCTCGCCAAGGTCGTCGGCGGTACGTTCGCGCGGGTCCAGTTCACCCCGGACCTGGTGCCGGCGGACCTGGTGGGCACCCGGATCTACCGGCAGTCGAGCGAGAAGTTCGACGTCGAGCTGGGCCCGGTCTTCGTCAACTTCCTGCTCGCCGACGAGATCAACCGGGCACCGGCGAAGGTGCAGTCCGCGCTGCTCGAGGTGATGTCCGAGCGGCAGGTCTCGATCGGTGGCCAGACCTACCCGGTGCCGAACCCGTTCCTGGTGATGGCGACGCAGAACCCGATCGAGCAGGAGGGCGTCTATCCCCTGCCCGAGGCGCAGCGGGACCGCTTCCTGTTGAAGGTCATTGTCGGGTATCCGACCGACGCCGAGGAGCGGGAGATCGTCTACCGGATGGGGGTCCGCGCCCCGGAACCGGTCTCGGTCCTCACCCCGGTCGAGCTGCTCGCGCTGCAGCAGAAGGCCGACCAGGTCTTCGTCCACAACGCGCTGATCGACTACGCGGTACGGCTGGTCGTCGCCACCCGGGCACCGGCCGAGCACGGCATGCCCGACGTCGCCCAGCTCATCCAGTACGGCGCCAGTCCGCGCGCCTCGCTCGGCATCGTCCGGGCCACCCGCGCCCTCGCCCTGATGCGCGGTCGCGACTACGCCCTGCCCCAGGACGTCCAGGACATCGCCCCCGACATCCTCCGGCACCGGCTGGTGCTCAGCTACGACGCGCTCGCCGACAACATCCCGGCCGACCACGTGGTGGACCGGGTGATGTCGACCATCCCGCCTCCGTCCGTCGCGCCTCGTCAGCACGCCACCCCGCCGGCTGCTCCCGTGCCGGGTGTCCTGTCCGGACCCGCTCCCGGAGCCGTGCCGCCGCCGGTCTCCGGTCCGGCCTGGCCGGGGCGCCCGTCGGCATGAGGGAGCGGACGGCGACCAGCGGCGACGCGGGCCGGGTGGGCGGCGCGGCGACCGGCGCGGGTCCGGGGCGGGTCGAGGCGGTCCTCTCCCGGCTGCAGCTGCTGGTCACCCGGAAACTGGACGGGCTCCTGCAGGGCGACTACCTCGGCCTGCTGCCCGGTCCGGGCACCGAGGCGGGGGAGTCCCGGGAGTACCGCCCCGGCGACGACGTACGACGGATGGACTGGCCGGTCACCGCACGCACGACCGTGCCGCACGTCCGGCAGACCGTCGCCGACCGGGAGTTGGAGACCTGGCTGGCGGTGGACCTGTCGGCCAGCCTCGACTTCGGCACCGGCCGCTGCCTGAAGCGGGATCTGGCGGTCGCCGCCGCGGCGGCGGTCGTCCACCTGACCGCCCGGGGCGGCAACCGGGTCGGAGCGGTGATCGGCAGCGGCGGTGTCGGCGCCGGGCCGGGCACCGCCGCCGGCCCCGGCATCCTGCGGTTGCCGGCCCGCAGCGGGCGCAAGGAGGCGCAGGGTCTGCTGCGGACCATCGCCGGGACCACGATCCGGCCCGGGCGGGCCGATCTCGGCGCCCTCATCGACGCGCTCAACCGGCCGCCGCGGCGGCGCGGGGTGGCGGTGGTCATCTCGGACTTCCTGGCGCCGCCGCAGCAGTGGGGGCGACCGGTACGCAAGCTCGGCGTCCGGCACGACGTGCTCGCCATCGAGATCGTCGACCCGCGTGAGCTGGAACTGCCGGACGTCGGGGTGTTGCCCGTCGTCGATCCGGAGACCGGCGAGCTGCACGAGGTACAGACCGCCGATCCACGGCTGCGGCAGCGGTACGCCGCCGCGGCCGCCGCCCAACGCACCGCGATCGCCCACGCGCTGCGCGCCGCCGGCGCGGCGCACCTGCGGTTGCGGACCGACTCCGACTGGCTGCTGGACATGGTGCGCTTCGTGGCCGCGCAGCGACACGCGCGCACCCGGGGGACGACACGATGATCCGATTTCTCGAACCATGGTGGCTGCTGGCCGTGCTGCCGGTGCTCGCCCTCGCCGCGGCGTACGTCTGGCGCCAGCTGCACCGCCGGACGTACGCGCTCCGGTTCACCAACGTGGAACTGCTCCGTACGCTCGCCCCGAAGGGGCTGGGCTGGCGTCGACACGCCGCGGCCGGCGTCCTCCTCCTCGCCCTGCTGGTCCTCGCCACCGCGTTGGCGCGCCCGTCGGTGGACCGCAGGGAGCCGCTGGAACGGGCGACGATCATGCTCGCCATCGACGTCTCGCTGTCGATGGAGGCCGACGACGTGGCGCCCAACCGACTGGAGGCGGCCCAGGAGGCGGCCAAGCAGTTCGTCGCCGAGCTGCCGCCGACGTACAACGTCGGGCTGGTGTCGTTCGCCAAGTCGGCGAACGTGCTGGTTCCGCCGACCAAGGACCGGGTGGCGGTGACCCAGGCGATCGACGGCCTGGTGCTGGCCGAGGCGACCGCGACCGGTGAGGCGGTCTTCACCTGCCTGGAGGCGATCCGGACGGTGCCGGCCGACGGCGCCCAGGGGATCCCGCCGGCCCGGATCGTGCTGCTCTCGGACGGTTACCGGACCGCGGGACGGTCGATCGAGGAGGCCGCCGCGGCGGCGCAGGCGGCGAACGTACCGGTCTCCACGATCGCCTTCGGCACCGACTCCGGCCAGGTGAACATCGGTGGCCAGGTGCAGCGGGTGCCGGTGGACCGACTGGCGCTGGCCGAACTCGCCGAGACCACCAACGGGTACTTCTACGAGGCGGCCTCGATGAGCGAGCTGAAGCAGGTGTACCAGGACATGGGCAGCTCGATCGGGTACCGGATCGAGCCACGCGAGATCACCCACTGGTACGCGGGAGTAGCGCTGCTGCTGGCGCTCTGCGCGGCGGGGTTGAGTCTGCTCTGGACCTCCCGGCTGGTCTGAGGCCAGCGGTCGCGCGTGGTGCCCG
>Ga0310834_100307_pt1 | contig 67857 bp, 59 predicted proteins | sample SM_ome_2_FD_201314 | JGI IMG/M metagenome (GOLD analysis project Ga0310834, IMG submission 201314) | Sorghum-adapted microbial communities enriched on stacked mutant (SM) sorghum from Joint BioEnergy Institute, Emeryville, California... ...
GTGAAGGGGCGCCAACGGGTAAAGATCCGCTACTCGGCCTCGGCATACGGGGAGTCCTACTCGGGCTGGATCGGCGGCACCAGCTTCGCGGACGCCGCCGTCTACGCCATCCCGTGGACAGAGCAGTACACGCTCAACCTGACCCTTCCCGCGCCCACGGCCTAGCCGGGTAGGACATCCCCGTTGATCTAGGGCAAAGGGTGGTGAGTTGATCTCCAACCACCACTCCAAGCCCTAGATCAACGAGGGTGGGCCGTCGGTGTCAGCAGGGGTGGGCGGGGACTGGGCGGCTCACCGGCCCCAGAAGAGCCCCAGGAAGAGGTTCAGCAACACGGTGAGGATCACCGAGGCCAGGATCGAGCCGATGATCATCAGCAGGCAGCCCGGTCCCCCGCCCAGCGGGCGAATCTCCACGTTGCCGATACGCACGTCCCCACCGTACCGCCGGGCTGGCGGCCCTCCGGCCGTCGGCCCGGCGGTCAGTCGTCGGTGAAGGCCAGTCGCCGGTTAGGCGGCCAGGCGCCGGTCGCGGTCAGTCCTGGCGGTAGGTCTGCAGGAACGTGGCGATCCGGCCGATGGCCTCCTCGAGGTCGGCCACCCGGGGCAGCGTGACGATCCGGAAGTGGTCCGGCGCCGGCCAGTTGAACCCGGTCCCCTGCACGACCAGGATCTTCTGGGCCCGCAGCAGGTCGAGGACGAACCGCTCGTCGTCCTTGATCGGGTAGACCTCGGGGTCGAGCCGCGGGAAGGCGTAGAGGGCACCCTTCGGCTTCACGCAGGAGACGCCGGGGATCTCGTTGAGCAGGCGCCAGGCGACGTCGCGCTGGTCGGCCAGCCGGCCGCCGGGCAGCACCAGGTCGTTGATGCTCTGGTAGCCCCCGAGCGCGGTCTGCACCGCGTGCTGGGTCGGCACGTTCGGGCACAGCCGCATGTTGGCGAGGATCTCCAACCCCTCGATGTAACTGGTGGCGTGCTGCTTGGGCCCGGAGAGCACCATCCAGCCGGTCCGGAAGCCGGCCACCCGGTACGCCTTGGACAGGCCGTTGAACGTCACGCACAGCAGGTCCGGGGCGACCACGGCCGTCGAGGTGTGGGTGACGCCGTCGTAGAGGATCTTGTCGTAGATCTCGTCCGAGAACAGGATCAGGTTGTGCCGCCGGGCGAGCTCGGCGATCTGCTCGAGCGTGGCGCGGTCGTAGACGGCACCAGTGGGATTGTTGGGGTTGATGACCACGATCGCCCGGGTCCGGGGCGTGATCTTCGCGGCCATGTCGTCGAGGTCGGGCTGCCAGTCAGCGCTTTCGTCGCAGCGGTAGTGCACGGCGGTCCCCCCGCACAGCGTCACCGCTGCGGTCCACAGTGGATAGTCCGGGGCCGGGATGAGCACCTCGTCGCCGTTGTTCAGCAACGCCTGCAGTGACATCTGGATGAGCTCGGAGACCCCGTTGCCGAGCCAGACGTCCTCGATGTCGACGCCGGTGAGGCCCTTCTCCTGGTAGTACTGCACCACGGCGCGCCGGGCCGACAGCAGCCCCTTGGAGTCGCCGTAGCCGTGGGCGTTCGGCAGGTTGAGGATGATGTCCTGCAGCATCTCCTCGGGCGCCTCGAAGCCGAAGGGCGCCGGGTTGCCGATGTTCAGCTTGAGGATGCGGTGGCCGTCGGCCTCCATCCGCTTGGCCTCCCGCATGACCGGGCCGCGGATGTCGTAACAGACGTTGGCCAGTTTCGCCGACTGGGTGACCTCCATGGCAATTCAGCCTATGCCGCCGGCCCTTACCCACCGCACCCTTTACCCATACCGCTCCCACTCCCCGAGACGGCGGTCCACGTACCGGCGCGGCGCCGGCGCCTGATCGCCGTACGCCGGTGACCCGGGCGCCGCGCCCCAACGACCCGTGGTCACCGCGCTGCGGTCCGTCATCCGGACGCCAAACGTCGCCCCGACACAGACGTCCTGCGCCCCGGGCCGGGGCGACACCGGGCGGTTCCGCCACCACCCGTCCCATGCGCTCCGGGGGCTTCGATCGGCCGCAGGGCGCAGGCAGCCGTCTGTCCGGCGCGTCACCGCCCGTACGTCGTCCTAGGAAGCTAGGCTTATGGTCATGACCGATCCTGCCAGAGCCGCCCTGGTTCCCGGAGGCGTCGGCGTGAACCCGGGCGCCGCCGAGCACCCGCACCGCCAGATCGCCGCGTCCCTGCGCGACCGCATCCGCGCCGGCGAGTGGGGTCCCGGGGAACGGCTGCCGTCGATACCCGCGCTGGCCCAGGCGTACGGCGTGGCCAAGCAGACGATCCAGCGGGCCATCGACCAGCTCCGCGTGGAGGGGCTGCTCATCACCCGGCCGGGCAGCGGCACCTTCGTCCGCGGCACCCGGCGCCGGCTGAGCCGACTGGCCCGGGCCCGCTACGGCCCCCGGCGGGGCTACCACGTGGACCTGGCCGCGCGGTACCGCCAGACCCTCACCGAGGTCGGTGTGGTGCCGGCCCCGGCCGAGGTGACCGAGGCGTTCGGGGTGCCCGCCGACACGCCCCTGCTGGTGCGCCGGCACCTGGTCTCGACCGACGAGGGCCAGCCGGTCGAGGTCGGCGCGTCCTGGTTCCGGCCCGCCGACGTGGCGGGAACGTCCATCATGGAGAGTCGACCGTACGGCCGCCCGCTGTACCAGGAGGTCGAGGAGCAGACCGGCCGGCGCTACGTCACCGCCGAGGACCGCCTCACCGCCCGCCTGCCGTCCCGCGAGGAGGCCGCCGCCCTGCGCATCCGGCCGGACACCCCGGTGCTGCACCTGGTCCACATTGGATTCGACGCCGGCCGCCGGCCGATCGAGGTGGCCACCGCCACCTGGCCCGGGCCGGTGACCACGCTCGTCGAGACCTACCGGGTGCCCGAGCCGCTGCCCGACACCGACCCGGCGATCGGCCTCGACTGACCACCGCCCGACGGATGGGGCCGGCCCTTGGGGCTGCTCCGGTCGGCCCCGCCTCGTGACCGTGCTCGGCCCGGCCCCGGGCCCCCGCCCGGCGACCCGGCCCGCCCGGTCGGCCCGGGCGTCCTCAGGGGACGGTGGCCGGCGCGTCGCGCCACCGAGCGCGGGCGGGCCGCCCGGGCGTGACAGAATCCAGCGTCCGGTTCAGCCTGGCCACCTCTCGGCCGGACAGGACAGGGAGGCACGGATGGATCTCGCCGCGTTACAGAAACTCACGACGCTGGTCGTCAAGCAGCGCATCACCCTCATGATCAACCGCTACGAGGTCTGGGCGGCCGACCCCGCCGGCACGCCGACCGACATGGTCGGCCTCGTCGAGCAGAAGCGCATGGCCATGCGGGAACAGGTCACCATCTACACCGACGAGTCCAAGACCACGGTGCTGGGTGGCTTCAAGGCCCGCCAGATCCTCGACCTCGGCGCCACCTACGACGTCACCGACGGCGCCGGCGCGGCCATCGGCCTGTTCCGCAAGGACTTCGCCCGCTCCCTGCTGCGGTCGACGTGGCACGTGGAGCAGCCCGGCCTGCCCCCGACCACGGGCGCCGAGCGCAGCCTCGTCGTGGCGCTGCTGCGGCGCTTCTCCGAGATCGACTTCCTGCCGTACCACTTCGACTTCGTCACCGGCGGCGCGCCCTCCTTCTCCGTCGAGAAGAAGTGGGGCCTGCGGGACACCTACCTGGTCCGGATCCAGAACCCCCAGCTGGACCGGCGACTGGTGATCGCCATGGCCGTGGCGCTGGACGCCCTGCAGGGTCGCTGAGCGCGGTCGGTCGCGCCGGGGCACCGGAGGACGGCGGACCCTGGTAGCCTCGGCGGACCGCGCCGGCAAAGGAGGCCCCGTGAACACCGACCCTGCCGAGAACCTCGTCGTCTTCGACCTCGGCGGTCCCGACCCGTACGTGGTGAAGACGCCGACCCGGGCCGAGGACGGCATCCAGCGGGCGTGGTTCGCCCTGCCGGTCGACCACCGGTCCGACGCCGGCCGGGTCACCCGGATCTACAGCGAGTGGCAGCCTTCGGCCGCGGACGAGGAGTTCATCCGGCGGACGTTCCCCGCGGCCGACGTCGCCTACAGCTTCGTGCGACCGGGCCCGGACGGATGGGACGCCGCCTTCGCCGAGGCCCGACGGGTGATGGCCCAGGCGGCCGCCGACGCGGAGGCCCAGCGCGCGGCCGACGCCATGGAGCACGTCAGCAGCACGGGCGAGATGCTGCCGGTGCTGTGGAGCCAGTCATCGCCCAAGGCGGAGATGCTCGCCCTCCTGCCCCACCGGGAAGTCGTGCCCGGCCGGCTGTACGTCACGGTCGCCACGGTCGCCCCGACTCCCCACGGAACGATCGGCATGGTCCACCTCACCGCCGACGGGCTCGGGGACCGGTCGTTCGAGGACGTCCTGGCCGAGGGCGGCCGCAACCTGACCCGCGGGCTGCGCGTCGACGGGTACACCGACCCCGACCAGCCGGACCGCGGCCCCCTGCTGGTGCTGCGGCGGGAGGGAACCCACGCGTCGTCAGCGGTGATCCTGCCCGACTTCCATCCGCAGATGTCCGCGGCCCTGGGGGACGAGCGACTGCTCATCGGCCTGCCCGATCCCGAGACCGTCCTGGTGACCCGTCAGGGCTCGGGGTGGGCCGACGACCTGCAGCAGGCCGTCCTCACCTCACCCTGCCCGGCGGGTGAGCTCGTACCCACGGTGCTCGCCGCGGAGCCGTCCGGGCTGCGCGTCGTCGCGGAACGACCGGCGTAGGCCCACTCGCGAGAGCCTGGGCAACCTGAGCGTCGGGCGGCGGGCAGTGGTCCCGGGGGACGTCGGACCGGCGGCCAACCAGCTCCACGACCGTCGCGAGATCCATGTAGTTGACTTCGCTGTTCGGGCGGATGGCTGTCCGAGGTGGAAACTCGTGGTCGACCGTTCGCCTGCCGAGCATGTGGGTTGATCATCGGCTAGCGCGCCGACGTGGCCTGGGCGAGCAGTCCGTCGACAAAGGCCCGCAGTCCTTGAGCGTAGATGTCGCGTGCGGCCAGGGCCGGCCATTGGTCGCCGATGGCGGCCAAGTGAGGCATCCGTGACAGGTCTAGGCCGCGGAAGAAGGTGTCACCGACGGCGACGCGAGGGCGGTCCGCTCGTCCCGGTGCGGAGTGCGCTCGAACGAGGATCTCGCCAACGGTGTAGTACCAGATGCTGCGGAATACGTCGACGCCCTGCTCGGCGGTGCAGCCGCATTCGACGGCACCCGCCACGATGGCCTCAACCATCGACACGGCCGACTCGCCGAGACGACTGAGGAAACCGTCGCTGGTCAGCACCTCGGCCGCCCATGGCCAGGCGGCCAGCGAGTCATGGATGGCGACAGCCGCGGCGACGATGCGCTCCCGCGGCTCGGCCGGAAGCTCGGTCGGCAGGGTCCGCTCGGCGTGTTCGTTCAACAGCTGGATCAGCAGATCCTCGCGGTCCCGTACGTGGTGGTACAGGGTCGTCCCGCCGATGCCCAACTCCGCGGCCAGCCGGCGTACCGTCAGCTTCTCCCAGCCGTCGCGATCGATGATCGTGCGTGCCGCCGCCAGGATCTGCGCGCGCGTGGTGACCGGCGGTCGGCCGGTGCGCCTGGGCGAGGCCTGAGACTGGGACACGCCGTCATCATCCCGCAACCGACGCCATCATCCCGCGACCGGTGTCATCATCCCGCGTCACCGGTCGCGCCCCGCCACGTCGGCGTGGGACCCCGGTTTCGACCGCGGACGGCGGCCGCGCTACTTTCGGAACATGTTCGAAAACTCCGCGAGCCCACCCGGCTCGTCGCTCAACGCTCGGCCGGGGCTCACCCTGGCGGCGGTGGCCGTCGCGCAGTTCCTGGTCTCACTGGACCTGTCGGTCGTGAACGTCGGTCTCCCCCAGATCGGGTCCAGCCTCGGCTTCAGCGCGGTCGGTCTGACCTGGGTGATCCACGCGTACGCGCTCACGTTCGGCGGCCTCCTCCTGCTCGGCGGCAAGGCGGCTGACGCGTACGGTCACCGGCGCATCCTGCTGGTCGGGCTCAGCCTCTTCGGTCTGGCCTCCCTCCTCGGGGGGTTCGCCACCGCACCCGGCCACCTGGTCGCCGCGCGCGCCGCCCAGGGCATCGGAGCCGCCGCCCTGGCTCCGGCCGCGCTCGCGCTCCTGACCGCGACGTTCCCGACCGGGCGGCCGCGAGTACGCGCGTTCGGGGTCTGGAGCGCGATGAACGCCGCCGGGGGTGCTCTCGGCGTGGTGGCCGGAGGCCTCCTCACCGAGTACGCCAGCTGGCGCTGGGTGATGTTCATCAACGTACCGATGGCTGCCGTGGCGCTGGCGCTGGCCCGGCGCGCCGTCGCGGCCGACGCGCTTCCGGTACGCCGAGGTCGTCCGGACGTCCTCGGGGCCGTCCTGGTCACCGCGGGCATGACCACACTGGTATTCGGTATCGTCAATACCGAACGACACTCGTGGACCTCGCCAATCACCACGACGACGTTGACAATCGCCGCGGTCCTGCTGACCGCATTCATCCTGGTCGAGCGGAGCACCGCTCGGGAACCGATACTGCGCCTGGGCCTGTTCACCAACCGTTCGGTCGCGGGCGCGAACGCCTACAACCTCCTGCTCGGCGCGGCCCTGGCCTCGGCGTTCTATTTCGGATCCCTGTACCTGCAACGCGTGCTGGGGACCGGCGCCGCCCTGACCGGGATCGAGTTCCTGCCCTTCGCCCTCGGCGTGGTCGTCGGTGCGGCCCTCGCCGTCAAGCTCGGTTACCGGCTCGCCCCACGGACGTTGCTGGTCCTCGGTGGACTGCTCACCGCGGCCGGATTCGCGTGGTTCGGTCTCATCGACGCCGACGGGACCTTCGTGACCGACGTGCTGGGTCCATCGATCGTCGCCAGCGTCGGCTTCGGGCTCTGCCTCGGACCGGTCGTCTCCACCGCCACGGTCGGCGTCGCCTCGCACGAGACCGGCACGGCATCGGGACTGCTCAACAGTTCGCGCCAGATCGGCGGCTCCCTCGGGCTGGCCGTCCTGGGCACCGCGGCCCAGCACCGGACGGGGCAGGTGGCCACGCCCGAGTCGCTCACCGACGGCTACGCGCTCGGCCTCACGCTCGGTGCCGTCCTCCTGGTCGGAGCCGTCGTCATCGCCCTCACGGTCCTGCCTCGGACAGCGCCGGACACCGCCGGCCGGACGGAACGAACACCTCGCTTGTCCGGCGCGCCGTTGGACGAGGCTGTTCCCTAGCCGCAACGGAACGACCCCTGGGGCATGGCGTGGTCCAGTCGGGCATGTCTGGGCCCCCAGGGGTCGCGGTGATCGCTGGTGTTCGCCGGCGGTCGCCGTGTTAATAGTCAAAGCCGTGTTAATGGTCAAACATTCGCAAGTCCTGCCCTTACCCACGCCGGCGCTACGCTCGAACCCGGCTAGGCTTTGAGTCTGCAGACAACCCACCCGTGTGCGGAAACTGCACACTCTGAGGCACGACCGTGGTCGCGCCGTCGTCCGACCTACCGACGACGACCGGAACGGAGTATGGGACATCTCCACATGACCAGACGAGCCTCGCTCGCCGTGCTGGCGGCCACGCTGCTCTGCGCCGCGCTCGCGGCCTGCTCAACCGGCCCGCGTAGGGTTGAGAGCACCTCCGACTATCAGTCATTTGGAAGCGCCGCGGAGCTCATCGCGGAAGCGGAGCTCATCATCCACGGGGTTGTGAAGGCGACACGGGTCGAGGAGCAGCTGAGGTTCGCGGAGTCAACCGATGATGACCCGGCACGGAACCCGCCGGCAGGCACCCGCGCTGAGGAACTGAACAGGCTCCCTGGATTCGTCGTGACCATCGCCACCGTCAGTGTCGTCGAGACCTTCAAGGGACCTGTCGAGGCGGGGAGCGAGGTGGAAGTCCTCCAGATGGGCGGCCGGCGCGACGGGGTGCTCTACCGGGGCAAGGCCACGACGATGCTCTCCACCGAGGAGAAGAACGGCTACGTGCTCTTCCTCAACAGCTACGGCGGCACGGCATACCAGCTGCCCAACCCGCGACAGGCGATGTTCATCGTCTCAGACGACGGCTCCCTCGTCGCGGTCGGCGGCGACGCGTCAGTTCCCATCGCCTCCCTGTCTGAGCTCAGAACCCTCGTCGCCGAGTGACATTGACGCATACACACGAGCGTGCGAGCGCGGCCGCCGACCGACTCGTACGCGTCGTACCCGTCCGGGAGCGGTCACCAGGCCTACGTGGCTTCCGGATGCTGCCACCTGGACGACGACTTGGCGCGTCGGCGACGGTCGTAGGTGTCCTGGTCCGGCGCCCTCGATCGACTCGACCCGGGCAAGCTCACAAGGTACGTCGGCGCGGCCACCACCACCGTCGCCGGCGTCCCCGCCGTACCGGTCGGGCTTCGATCACCTGCCCGCGGTCGTCCCGTACAACGACGACGAGGTCGTCCAACCAGTTGTGGTCGGGCGGGTGGGCATACCGCGCCATGTGTTCGTCCCGGGTCTGGCTCACCCATCCGTCAACTGGTTCCCAGTTCCGGTAATCCAACGCGAAGGCTGGTCCCTCCTCCAGCCAGCGGGGTGCCGCGAACCCGTACAGGTCGAGCACAGCGAAGAGGCCGGCACCATCGAGATCCTCAATGGGATGCGTGTCCTCAGTCGGCAATGGCTCACCCACGGCCATGCCGTGCGTCATCGCGGCGTGCGAGACAAACACGAACCGCAGCAACTCGCCGTCCCGGGCAACCGTCAGCCACCACGTTCCGGAGACCGTCTCCGCACCGCCCGCGACAACCGTGCCGAGCCGCTCCGACATAGCGATCCACGCATCAGGGTGGTCGGAGACAAGGAACGACGGATCGAAAAGGTAGGCTCGACCGTCGAGCTCCCCCACCGCAAGACCATCCTGCCGGTACGGCGCCGCGATGGGCGCGCCGCGCACGAACTCGCCGCCCGAGCGCTCGAGTTCCGCCAGGAGCTGATCCATGCCGGCGGTGACGGCGACCAGCCCGTGATGCATGCCCATCGCGGGCATGGTGGGGCACCGGGCCACGCTGGCGAAATCCGTCCCGGACCCACCGAGGTCGCAAGCGCCGCGTTGGGGGCCCCACCCGGTTACGCGAAATGAAAACGACCCCTGGGGCATGGCGTGGTCCAGTCGGACAAGTCTGGACACCCCAGGGGTCGCGGTGATCGCTGGTATTCGCCAGCGGTCGCCGGCAGTACTGCTACCCGACGCCACGCCGGCGCCGGAGGCGAGCACGCTAGCGGACGAGCACCTCACGAGTCCGGTATCTACACAAGCCTGGACCACCTCCTTTCCCGTGTACCGGCCACGCTAGTGACGGTCGGCCCCGCCAGCAAGGTCTTTTGCGCGAAACCCCCGATCGTTCGTTGCCGAAGCGTGGGCGTGACCCGACCGGCGCACGCCCAGCGGCGCGTCGGCTCGCTCCGACACCGGCACTGGCGCTCCCGGTCGGCCACTCCCCCGCAGGCCAGCGCCGCCCCGGCCTGGACGTCCACATGCGACAGTGGCCCGGGCGTGCCCAGGTCACGGCCGAGCGCCCCAGACGGCCGCCGGCACCGGCGCCGCGGACGGACCAGCGGGCCGCGCCACCACCACCCGCCACACCTTGTCTATCGCCATTTGACCCCCAACATCCGGCCTTTTTGTGGCTCTGGTTTCGTGGGCGCCGCCGACACATAATGAGGGCACTGAACCCGCCGCTTCGCGCCAAGGAGTCGCATTGACCGATACCGTGGGCCGCGAGGAAAACATGACCGACCTCGCTGATCCGGCCGACCTCCGCGACCAGCGGAATCGTGTGTGGGCTCACGCCCTCCACGTCGACAATGCCGTCATCCAGCGAAACAACCTCTACCTCGTCGCCCAGTCCATGCTGGTGGGCGCGTACGCGGTGTTCGCTCTCGCCAACCCCCAAGCGGACCAGTCCCAGAATCCCGCCCGAGCCTCGATCTGGATCCTGCTCGGTGGTGGTGCCGCCGTCGCGCTTCTCTGGCTTGTCAGCAACCACTTGTACTGGCGGTACCTGCTCTGCCTTCGCCAGCGTTGCCTTGACTTGCTCCCCGAGTACCGAGTTACCTGGCAAATGCGGCCCCGGGGCCAGTCCGGGCACATCATCAGTTACGTCATTCCGCTTATTTTCCTTGCCATATGGGTGGTCGCCGCGCTCCAGTCCGCGGGAGTGCTCTCGCTGCCGACCGGGTAGGTGCTCCGCGAAGGACGTCTCACCTCACCCTCGTAGCGGGGGTGGCCACCGCCCGCACGGCACGCCACCGGCACGTTCGGGCGATTCGATGCCGCCAAGCCGTCGGCCATCGGGACGAGCCCGATGACGGCGCAAGAGCCCTGATCGAGCCGGTCCCGCTGAGCGACGGGCATGCCGGCGCACCGTACCGACGCGTCACCGGGACCTACAGCCGTACGCCCAGCAGCGCGTCGACCAGCTGCGCCACCAGCGCCGGCGCGTCCGGGTCGGCCGCTCCCCCGCCGTCGGCCAGCGCCGCCTCGGCCCATGCGTCCACATGCGACAGTGCCCGCGGGGTGTCCAGGTCGTTGGCAAGCGCCGCTCGGACGGCCGCCAGCACCGGCATCGCGGGCGGGCCGGCCGGCCGGGCCACCGCCTCCCGCCACAGGGCCAGGCGCCGCTGCCCCGCCTTGAGCAGGTCGTCGGTCCACGAGCGGTCCGACCGGTAGTGCTCCGCCATGAGCGCGAGCCGGATCGCCATCGGGTCCACCCCGTCGCCGCGCAGCCGGGAGACGAAGACCAGGTTTCCCTTGGACTTGGACATCTTCTCGCCGTCCAGCCCGATCATCCCGGCGTGCACGTAGTACCGGGCGAACGGCGTCTGGCCGGTCAGCACCTCGGCGTGGGCGGCGGAACACTCGTGGTGCGGGTAGATCAGGTCGTTGCCGCCGCCCTGGACGTCGATGACCGGACCGAGGCGGTCCAGCGCGATCACCGCGCACTCGATGTGCCAGCCCGGCCGGCCGGGGCCGAGCGGGCCGCCGTCCCACGCCGGCTCACCCTCGCGGGCCCCCCGCCACAGCAACGGGTCGAGCGGGTCCTCCTTCCCTGTCCGGGTCGGGTCGCCGCCCCGCTCGGCGAACAACTCCATCATCTGCTCGCGTGGATAGTGCGACTCGTACCCGAACCGGGGCGCCGCCGACAGTCTGAAGTAGACATCGCCGGAGTCGTCCGCCAGCCGGTACGCCGCCCCGCGGTCGAGCAGCTCGGCCACGCGGGTGACGATCGACGGGATCGACTCGACCGCGCCCACGTAGTGCTCCGGGGGCAGCACCCGCAGCGACTCCATGTCCTCGCGGAACAGGGCGGTCTCGCGCATCCCCAGCACGATCCAGTCCTCCCCGTCCCGGGCGGCCCGCTCCAGCAGCGGGTCGTCGATGTCGGTGACGTTCTGCACGTACGTCACCGGGTACCCGAGGTCACGCCAGTACCGGTTCACCAGATCGAATGTGATCATCGTCGCCGCGTGCCCCAGGTGGGTCGCGTCGTACGGCGTGATCCCGCACACGTACATGCGTCGCGGCCCGTCACCCGTCTCGGGGACGACGGCGGCCCGGGCGGTGTCGTAGAGGGCGAGGGGTCCACCCCGCTCGGGGAGTCGGGGCAGGGCAGGGGCGAGCCACGCGTCCATGCGGCCCAGCGTAACGACCGTTCGGGCCCCGCGTTCCCTACGTCGGCGTGGCGCCGCCGACGACCTCAGATCGGCGGCCAGGGCACGACGTAACGGCCGGGGTCGGGGGCGGGGAAGACCCCGGCGGCCAGCAGCCGGTCGAGCCGAGCGACGGTGGCCTCGACCTCCTCGACGGTCAGCAGCTCGCCGAGGCGCTCCCGCAGGTCGCCGTCGAGGGCGGCCCGTAGCGACTCGAGGGTGGCCCGGTCCTCGGCGGCCAGCGGTCGGCCCACGAAACCCCACAGCACGGTGCGCAGCTTGTCCTCGACGTGGAACGTCACCCCGTGGTCGACGCCGCGCAGCGTGCCGTCGAGGGCGGGCAGCACGTGCCCGCCCTTGCGGTCGGCGTTGTTGATCACGACGTCGAGCAGCGCGATGCGGGCCAGCCCGGGGTCGTCGGCGTGGGCCAGCAGGTACTCGCCGCCGTCGTCGTCGACGGCGTCGGCGATCGCGTGCCACCCGGCGGGCAGGCGCTCGGCGGGCACGAACCCCACCCGCAGCGCGTCCGCCCCGGTGCGCGTCGGCACCCACAGCTGGCAGGCCCCCGGGCCCAGCGGGCCGTCGCGCAGCACCGTCGGCGGGACGATGTTCCAGCCCGTCGCCTCGGAGACCAGGTAGGCGGCCACCTCCCGGGCGGCCAGCGTGCCGTCCGGGAAGTCCCACAGTGGACGCTCCCCGGCGATCGGCTTGTAGACGCAGCGGGTCGCCACGCCGTCGAGCGTCACGACCGCGCGCAGCGTGGTGTTGGAGGCCCCCCGCAGGCGACCCTCGAGCTCCAGGTCGCCGTGCCGCAGCAGCCGTACGGCCTCCTCGACCGGCAGATCCGACCGGAGCCGGTGTCGTGCCGAACCAGACAACGCGCGATCCGGGGCGCCCGTCGCTACCGGCCGCGGTAGCCGTTGTGGCGCGGGCAGAGGTGCCCGGTCGGGTCCAGCGGCAGCCCGCACAGCGGGCACGGCGGGCGGCCGGCGGCCACGACCTTCTTCGCCCGCTTGATGAACGCGCGGGTGGCGGCCGGGGTCAGGCGCACCCGCAGCCGATCGAGCTTGGCCAGCTCCTCCTCGGTGGGCTCCTCGGACTCGTAGTCGCCCACCGCGATGGCCTCGATGACCACCGTTTCGGTCTCGCCGTCCCAGGCCAGGCCGAGCGTGCCGACCCGGAACTCCTCGTCGAGCGGGGTCTCCAGCGGCGCGTTGTCCTCCGGCTCGGTCGGTTCCGGCACGACCACCCCGAACCGACGCTGGGCCTCGGCGAGCAGCTCCTCGAGCTTCTCGGCGAGCAACGACACCTGCACCTTCTCGAGCACGACGCTCACCAGGCGGCCGTTGCCGCGGGCCTGCAGGAAGAACGTGCGTTCCCCGGGCACGCCGACGGTCCCGGCAACGAACCGCTCCGGGGGCTCGAACGCGAACACCTGGGTCACGGCCTAAACCCTACCCGCGCCACCGCCGACCGGCGCGTCAGAGGACGCCGCCGTCGCCCGTCGCCGCCGGCCGCGCGGCGGCGCCACCAGCGTGGCGAGCGATCCGCCGGTGTCGTTGAGCCGCAGGACGAACGGCCGGGCCGGCGTGTACCGGATGACGGTCACCGAGCCCGGGTCGGCCACGATGCGTTGGAACTGGTCCAGGTGCAGGCCCAGCGCGTCGGCGACGATCGCCTTGATGAGGTCGCCGTGGGTGCAGGCCAGCCAGACGGCGGTGTCGCCGTGCTCCCGGGTGACCCGCTGGTCGTGGCGGCGGACGGCGGCGACCGCCCGCGCGGCCATGGCCGCCATCGACTCCCCGCCGGGGAACGTCACCGCCGAGGGATGCTGCTGGACGATGCGCCACAGCGGGTCCTTGGCGAGCGTCTTGAGCGGCCGCCCCTCCCAGTCGCCGTAGCCGCACTCGATGAGGTCGGGCTCGATCGTCGGCGTGACGTCCGGTAGGGCGACCTGCAGCGTCTGCAGGCAGCGGGTCAGCGGCGAGGAGACCACCGCGGCGAGCGGGATCCCGGCCAGGCGCTCGCCCACCGCCCGGGCCTGCGCGAGCCCGGTGTCGTCCAGCTCGACGGCGGTCCGGCCGGCCAGTGCTCCGGTGGCGTTGGACGTGGTTCGGCCGTGCCGCAGCAGCAGGACGGTGGCCACTCGCCGAGCGTAACCGGCGGATCAGGCACACCGGCGGCTGACGGGTCGGCGCACGGCCGGCTCGTGAGGGGTGGGCGCGGTCAGGTAGGACCGCTGGGGATGTCGTGGGACGGCGGGCGGTCCGTCGACCGGGACGCTCGTCAGTACGTGAGGGCGGGCAGTCCCGGAGTGGTCCGTTGCCGGCGGAGCACCACTTTTCGGGTGCCGTCTCGGAACAGCAGGACCCGGGCCAGTTCCCAGCCCGAGTACTCGGCAGCGATCGCGAGTTGGCCGGCTGCGGTCACCCGATCCACGTCGGGTGGGAACCGCAGATGTGCGGTTTCGTAGTCCATCGCGTCATATTGCCCCAACCTGCCCCGCCGGGCCATACCCCAAGGACCCGGGGCCGGCAGGCCTCCGGGCCCTTGCGGTCCGGGGCCGCACGATCCTCGGCGAGCGGGAGCCTGGTCCGCCCGCCCCGCCCACCGTCCGGCGGCCACCCGCGCCCGCGGGACGCGCCACGGCCGGACCGGTGCGGGGCGAGACGGACCTCGGCCCGTAGGCTGCCGGGGGCGGCCGGCGCGAGCCGGCCCAGGCAGGGGAGCACGCATGAAACTCGGACTGAACCTCGGCTACCAGACGCCCTGGAGCACACCCGCCGATCACCTGGCCCTGGCCCAGGAGGCCGAGCGGCTCGGCGTGTCGGTCGTGTGGGTGGCGGAGGCGTACGGCTCGGACTCGCCCAGCATGCTGGCCTGGATCGCCGGCCAGACCAGCCGCATCGACATCGGCTCGGCGGTGATGCAGATCCCGGCCCGGACGCCGGCCGCGACCGCGATGACCGCGGCCACGATCGACACCCTCTCGGGCGGGCGGTTCCGGCTCGGCCTCGGCGTCTCCGGCCCCCAGGTCTCCGAGGGCTGGCACGGGGTGCGCTTCGACAAGCCGCTGGCGCGCACGCGCGAGTACGTCGGCATCGTGCGCCGGGCGCTGGCCCGCGAGGTGGTAACCAGCGACGGCGACTTCTACCCCCTGCCCCTGCCGAACGGCCCGGGCAAGCCGCTCAAGCTGGGCTTCCACCCCCTGCGGGCGGAGATCCCCATCTATCTGGCCGCGGTCGGCCCGCGCAACCTCGAGCTCGCGGGCGAGATCGCCGACGGCTGGCTTGGGGTCTTCTTCTCGCCGCAGCACGCGGCCGAGTCGCTCGCCCGGGTGGCGGCCGGCCGGGCCCGGGTGGGCAAGGACCTGACCGGCTTCGACGTCGTGGCGGCCGTGCCGGTGGTCGTCGGCGACGACGTGGCCCAGTGCGCCGAGCTGGTCCGCTGGTACGCCGCGCTCTACATCGGCGGGATGGGCAGCCGCGAGCAGAACTTCTACAACCAGCTCGCGGTGCGGATGGGCTTCGGCGACGCGGCCCGCCAGGTGCAGGACCTCTACCTGGCCAAGCGCCAGCAGGAGGCGGCCGCCGCGGTGCCGCTGGAGTTCATCGACGCCACCTCGCTGCTCGGCCCGGTCGACCGGATCGCGGCCCGCATGCGCGAGTTCGCCGCGGCCGGGGTCACCACGCTGTCGGTGATCCTGTTCGGGCTGGATCGACAGACGTCGCTCGCGCAGCTGCGCGCCGCGGTGCAGGCGTACGAGAACGCGGGGCTCTCCTCGGGGTCGAGCGGACCGGCGTCCGCGGACCACGGCGAGCCGGCGGCGCCGACCGGACCGGCGGAGCACACCGGACCGGCGGAGCACACCGGACCGGCGAATCAGGACGGACCGACGAATCAGGACGGACCAGCGGACCAGGACGGACCAGCAGGCACGGAGCGGGAGGCGGCACGGTAGATGGACGGGATCGCGCTGTGGCAGGCGGTGGTGCTCGGCATCGTCGAAGGGCTCACCGAGTACCTGCCGGTCTCCTCCACCGGGCACCTCACGATCACCGAGAAGCTGCTCGGGATGCCGGTCGACCACGTGGCCGTCACCGCGTACACGGCGATCATCCAGATCGGCGCGATCGCCGCCGCGGTCATCTACTTCTGGAAAGACATCGTTAAGATCGTCGTCGCCTTCGTCCGCGGGGTGTTCGACGCGCAGGCGCGGCAGGTCCCCGAGTGGCGCCTGGCCTGCGCGGTCATCGTCGGCTCCATGCCGATCGCCGCGGCCGGCTACCTCCTCAAGGACGTGATCGCCGGTCCGCTGCGCAGCCTGTGGGTGGTCGCGGCCGCCCTGATCCTGTGGTCGGGCGTCATGGTCTTCGCCGAGCGGGCGGCGACCCACCAGCGCAGCGAACGCGACGTCCGTCTGGTCGACGGCCTGATCATCGGGACCGTGCAGATCCTCTCGCTCATCCCGGGCGTCTCCCGCTCCGGCGCGACGATCTCGGCCGGTCTGCTGCGCGACCTGGACCGGGTGACCGCCACCCGGCTGTCGTTCCTGCTGGGCATCCCGGCCCTGGTCGCGGCCGGAGTCTTCGAGGCGATCCAGACCCGGGACGAGATCTCGGTGCACGTGGGCTGGACCCCGACGATCGTAGGGACCGTGGTCAGCTTCATCGTGGCCTATGCCTCGATCGCCTGGCTGCTGCGCTTCGTCTCCCGGAACTCGATCATTCCGTTCGTGTGGTACCGGCTCGCGCTCGGGGCGGCGGTCATCGCGCTGCTCGGCTTCAACGTCATCACCGCCACCTGAGCCCTTACCGTCCGCTCCGGCCGGTCCCACGGGGGCCGGCCGGACGCGTACGCGGGGGTGTCGCCCGGCGGCCACCCCTGCGGTCCCGCCGAGTCGACGGAGCGGTCGTGCGCCGGCAGCGGTCGTCGCCCGACCGGGTGCGGCTACTCCTCGTCGGTGGGGGCGTGCTCGTGCAGCCGGGCGAGCACGGTGTCGCCGGGCGCGAGGCGGAACGGATCGTCCGCCCCGCCCTCGTCGAGCACCTCGGCCGTCAGGGCCGCGTTGACCTCGGTCACCATGACGACGCCGTCCAGCGGCTCGAGCTCGGGCACGTCGAGCATGCCCAGGGAGCCGTCCCCGGCCTCCAACAGCTCGATGATCGCCTCCCCGACGGAGCCGACCGGCTCGTCGTCCTCACCCGTCGCCGGGCGGGCCTCGCGGGCCAGACGCAGCAACGCCGCCACGCTCGGCACCCGGTAGTCGCGCCGCTGCCGCACCGACACCACGCGCGGGTGCGGGTCGGTCTCGGCCGGCGCGGCCGGTTCCGACTCGGGCGTCGTGACGAGCCCGCCGTCGCCCGTGACATCCACAATCTTCTCGACGTCGAACGGCGTGACCTCGTCGTAGACGCTGCTCAGCAGGCGGTCGTAGTCGTACGCCGCGTTGTTGAGCGCCACGTACGCCCGCCACACCGCCTCGTCGTTCGGTGCGCCGTTGCTTGCGGCCACCACGGCGAGATGGTCGCGGGCCGCCGCGATGACGCGCTCCAGCGCGGCCTCGACCTCGGCGGTGCGGTCCGACATGCCAGCTCCCTCCTCGCGGATCCGTGGCAGGCTACCGCACCCGGCCCCGGCCCGGTCAGGCGGTCCGGAACAGCCGGTCCAGCACCCGCACCCCGAACCGCAGGCCATCGATCGGCACCCGTTCGTCGATGCCGTGGAAGAGCGCCGAGAAGTTCAGGTCCGGGGGCAGGCGCAGCGGCGCGAACCCGAAGCACCGGATGCCCAGCGCCGAGAAGGCCTTCGCGTCCGTGCCGCCGGAGAGCATGTACGGCACCGGACGCGCGCCCGGGTCCTCCGCCCGCAGGGCCGCGCTCATCGCCTCGACCAGCGGTCCGTCGAAGGTGGTCTGAATCGGCGGCAACCGCTCAACGATCTCGATATCGAGATCCGGGCCGATCAGCTCGCGGAGCTGGTCGAGGAACCGGTCGTGCTCGCCCGGCAGGGTCCGGCAGTCGATGGTGGCGCTGGCCCGACTCGGGATGACGTTGTCCTTGTACCCGGCCGACAGGCGGGTCGGGTTGGCCGTGTTGCGCAGGGTCGACCCGATCATCGGGGCGAGCGTGCCGAGCTTGGCCAGCGCCGGCTCGGGGTTGTCGAGGTCCACCTCGAAGCCCAGCGCGTCGGCGACCTCGACCAGGAACGCCCGGGCCGGCTCGGTGAGCGTGATCGGGAACCGGTGGCGGCCGACGCGGGCCACCGCCTCGGCCAGCGCGGTGACCGCGTTGTCGTCGTGGACCATCGAGCCGTGGCCGGGACGGCCCCGCGCGTGCAGCCGCAGCCAGGTCAGCCCCTTCTCCGCGGTCTCGATGAGGTAGAGCCGCCGGTCCTCGGCCACCGTGAACGAGAAGCCGCCGACCTCACCGATCGCCTCGGTGCACCCCTCGAACAGCTCCGGATGGTGCTCCGCCAGCCACTGCGCGCCGTAGGCCCCGCCCGCCTCCTCGTCGGCGACGAAGGCGAGCACGAGGTCCCGGGACGGCGCCCGCCCCTCCCGCCGCATCTGGCGGACGGTCGCGAGCACCATGGCATCGACATTCTTCATGTCGACCGCGCCCCGGCCCCAGACGTAGCCGTCGCGCACCTCCCCCGAGAACGGGTGCACGCTCCACTCGCTCGCGTCGGCCGGCACCACGTCCAGGTGGGCGTGCACCAGCAGGGCCGGCCGGCCCGGGGTTTCGCCCGGGAACCGGGTGACCACGCTGGTGCGGCCGGGGGCGCTCTCCAGCACGGTCGGCTCGAGACCGACCTCGGCCAGCAGGCCGGCCACGTACTCGGCGGCGGCGCGCTCGCCGGTCGTCGTCACGGGGTCGCCGGTGTTGGTGGTGTCGATCCGGATCAGCTCCGAGCAGATCCGGACCACCTCGTCGGTGGCCTCAGTGTCCATCGCCCATGTCTACCACCTCGGCGCCGGCCGCCCCCGGCGTGGCACGGGTGGGCCGGCGGTGCGGGCGGCCCGGGCGTACGGGTGCGTCACTCGTCGTCAGCGAGCGGCAGCCGTACGGTCACCCGCAGGCCCGGCCCGCGCTCGCCCGCCGGCTCGGCGTCCGGGTCGGCTCCGGCCGGCTCCGCGTCCCCGCTGGTTCCGACCGGCTCCGCGTCGCCGCTGGTTTCGACCGGCTGGGCGGCCCGGTCGGTCCCGGCCTCCGGTTCGCCGCCGGCGGCGACGGCGTCGCCCGGCTCACCGTCGCCCGGCCCGGCGTCGGCGGGAAGGGCGTCGGCCAGCGTGACCGTCCCGCCGTGCCGGCGGACCAGCTCCCGGACGATGGCCAGGCCCAGGCCGGCGCCGCCGCTGTCCGGGGTCCACCCCGCGTCGTCGGTCGGCCGCAGCCGGGACCGGGCCGGATCGAGGCGTACAAATCGCTCGAACACCCGCTCGCGGTCGGCGACCGGGATGCCCGGACCGTCGTCGGTGACCGTCAGCACCGCCGTCGCGCCCTCGCGGCCGACCCCGACCTCGACGCCCGTGGCCGCGTACCGGACGGCGTTGTCCACGAGGTTGCTGACCACGCGCCGCAGCTCGTCCTCGTCCCCCACCGTCCACACCGGACCGTCGACCACCACGCGCACCGGCTCGCCGAACCGCGCGGCGACGTCGCGGGCCACGGCGGCCAGGTCCACCGGGTCCTGGCGCGTCGGCTCCGGGGCGACGTCGGCCCGGGCCAGCAGCAGCAGGTCGTCCACCAGGCGGCCCAGCCGCTTGGTGTCGGCGAGCAGGTCCTCCCCCACCGCCGGCCAGTCGGCGGCCGGGCCGAGGTGGCGGGCCACCTCGAGCTGGGTGCGCATGTTCGCCAGGGGGGAGCGCAGCTCGTGGGCCGCGTCGGCGACGAACTCCCGTTGGCGGGCCCGGGCGGCCGCCAGCCGGTCGAGCATGTTGTTGAGCGTCACCGCGAGCCGGCGGATCTCGTCGCGCCCCGGCGGCACCGGCAGCCGGGCGTCGGCCCGCGGTCCCGATCCGGTGATCTCCTCCGCGCCCCGCCGCAACTGCTCGACCGGACGCAGGGCCGCCCCGATCACCCGCCAGGCCACGACCCAGGACGCGAGCAACAGCAGGGGGAAGACCACGAGCAGGTGGGACTGCAGCAGGCCCTGGTAGCGGTCCACGTCCCCCACCGAGCGGGCCACCACCACGGTCTGCGGGTCATCGGGGAAGTCGGCGGGGACCCCGACCACCCGCACCGGCCCCTCGTACTCGAGCAACAGTCCATTGTAGATGGTCAGGCGCTCCCCGGCCCGCAGCCGGGCCAGCTCGGCGGCGGAGAACATCGGCACCAGGGGGTCGGCGTCCGGCGAGGCCGACCGGACGTTGCCCTCGGCGTCGATGACCTGGACCAGATGCCCGGCCGGCACCGGAATCGGCACCGGCAGCGCCTTGGTCTCCACCAGCGTGGCGACCTGACGGGCGGTGGCGTCGATCTCGGCGTCGACCGAGCGCTGCAGCGCGATCCCGAGCACCCCGACCAGCGACGCCCCACCCACGACGAAGCCGAGCGTGAGCCCCGTCATGCCGATGATCATGAGCCGGGCCCGCAGCGTGCGGCGGCGCCACCACTGGATCAGCAGCCGGATCATCGGTGGGGCTCAGGCATCATCGGCGGGGCTCGGGCATCGTCCAGGCGGGTTCCGCGATCCTCGGCCGGGCTCAGGAGGGGGCGCCGACCGCACCCACCAGACGGTAGCCGGCGCCGCGCACCGTCTCCACCACCTCGCGGCCGAGCTTGCGCCGCAGGTACCCGATGTACACCTCCACCGCGTTCGGGGCGGTCTGCTCGCTCGCGTCCCACACGTGGTCGAGCAGCTCGGTCTTGGACACGACCTGCCCGGCCCGGCGCATGAGGTACTGCAGCAGGCCGTACTCACGGGTGGTCAGCGTGACCTCCTGCCCGCCCACGGTGACCCGGCGGGTGGCCGGGTCCAGGGTCAGCTCGCCGACCGTGAGGACGGTCGGCCGCTCGGGCGCGCCGCGGCGCAGCAGCGCCCGCAGCCGGGCCAGCAGCACCACGAACGAGAACGGCTTGGTGAGGTAGTCGTCGGCCCCACAGTCCAGGCCGTCGGCCTGGTCGTGCTCGCCGTCCTTGGCCGAGAGCATGAGGACCGGCAGCCAGTGCCCCTCGGCCCGCAGCGCCCGGACGACCCGGTAGCCGGAGAGCCGGGGCAGCATCACGTCCAGGATCATGGCGTCGTAGCCGCCGTGGCGCGCGAGCTCCAGCCCGGTCACGCCGTCGTAGGCGATGTCGACCGCGTAGCCCTCCGCCTGCAGGCCGCGTTGCAGGGCGCTGGCCAGTCGCGCCTCGTCCTCGACCACGAGCACCCGCACGGCACCAGACTGACACGTCGGCCACCGATCGCCATCGAGGGGCCTCAGCCGGCGCTCAGCCGCCCCCCGGTGGTCAGGCGGTCACCCTCAGCACCGGCACAGCCGTGGCGAGGCAGACTGAGGACCCGGAGGTGTCCGTCATGTCCATCACGGTCCCGACCACCGTACGCCGGTGGCTCGTTCCGGCCTCGGCCGCGCTCGCCGTGATCGGCGGGGGCGTCGCCATCGGCGTCGTCACCAACGCGGCCGACTCGGCCCTGCCGCCCCGCAGCGCCGAGGAGCTGCTCGTCGACCTGCAGACCGCCCACGTGGACGGCCTGCAGGGCACGGTGACGTTCCGGGCCGACCTCGGGCTGCCGCCCCTGCCGGTGCCGAGCCTGGGCAGCGCCGACCTGGGCTCGCTCGCCTCCGGGACGCACACGCTGCGCGTCTGGTACGCGCACCCCGGCCAGGCCCGGATCGCCCTGCTCGGCCGCGACAGCGAGACGGACATCATCACCAACGGCACCGACCTGTGGATCTGGTCGAGCCGGGAACGGACCGCGCTGCACGCCCAGCTCCCGGGGAGCGGGATAGCCGGACTGCTGGGTGCCCTGTTCGGGGCCAGGCCCGACGCCGCCCCGCCCACCGGATCGTCGCTACCGGAGATCGCGGAGAGGGCGAGGGAGGCGGGCCGGCCGGGCGTCGAGGTCCTGCCGACCCCCCATGGGCCGGACCCGACCAGGATGGCCGCGCTCGTCCTGACCCTCCTCCAGAGCTTCGACACCGACGTGACGACCGACAGCAGCGCGACGGTGGCCGGCCGCCGGGCGTACGAGCTCACCCTCACGCCGCGCGACCCGCGCGCGCTGGTCAAGTCGGTCGTCATCGCCGTCGACGCCGAGGCGCGCATTCCGCTGCGGCTGGCCGTCCTCGCCCGGGACGGGGGCGCGCCGGCCCTGGAGGTGGCCTTCACCGAGCTGCGCCTGGTCCGGCCCGACCCGGCCCAGTTCGAGTTCAAGCCGCCGCCGGGCACCACCGTCGTCGAGGCGGACGAGGTCGACCCGGCCGACCTGGGCGTGCCCGGACTGGGCGCGGCGACGCCGGGCGACCGGGAGCCGGGCGAGTGGGGCGGACCGATGCCGGACCTGCCGTGGCTCGCCGACGAGGCGACCGGGCGGCCGCGGCTCGCCCTGGTCGGGCGCGGCTGGACGACCGTGCTCGTGGTCCGGCTGCCGGAGCGGCCCGGATCGGACGACGCCGATGCCCCGCTGGGCGGCCTGGTCGAGCTGCTGCCGACCGTGAGCGGCGACTGGGGGTCGGGCCGGCTGCTGTCGACCCGGCTGTTCTCGGCGCTGCTCACCGACGACGGCCGCCTGCTGGCCGGCGCGGTGCCGCCGGAGATGCTCTACGCGGCCGCGACCGACCCGGCCGCCCAGCTCGGCTCCTGACTCCGTCCGCCCGCGCCCCGACCCTGGTCGGGTCCTGTTCTCCACGCTGGGGGCCCGGACCATCCGCCCGGATGGTCCGGGTCCGGTCTGTTCCGACCGCCGTCACCGGCCGGCCGTGAGCGTGGGCGCCGGCCCGCCCGCCCCGGCCGTGGCCCGGGCCCGAACCTTCCGGATGTCGTAGGGAACCAGCAGGCTCGCCGTCATCAGGAGATAGGCCGACAGGGAGAACCCGGTGGCGACGACGGCGATCAGTCCGGTGCCGAGGCTCGCGGTCACGGCGATGACCCCGACGATGAGGGGAGCCAGCACCGAGCCGGCCTGCTCGGCCATGCCCATGAGCGCGTGGGCCGTGCTGCGCACCTCCGGTTCGGTGATGTCCTGGACCGACGGGGTGACGGTCGGATTGGAGAAGCCGTAGAAGAACGAGGCGGCCGACCACAGCGCCATGAACGCGACCACGTGGTCGGTCGGGATGAGGAAGGCGCCGGTCAGAGTCACCGCGGCGAGCGCCACCCCGGCGGCGCCGACCAGCAGGCGTCCGCGGACGAAGCGCTGGAACAGCCGGTCGCCGAGCCAGCCGGCCACGAGGAACCCGCCGACGCCCACGACCATGAGCGCGCCCGACAGCAGGATGATCTGGCCGTCGTCGAAGCCCCGCTCGACCTGGAAGTAGCGGATCGACCACAGCAGCAGCGCCTGGATGGGGAACAGGTGCACGAACTGCTGCAGGACCAGCACCAGCAGGGTCGGCCGGCGCAGCAGCCCGACCGCGACGCGCCGGTCGAAGCGCAGGCGCAGCTGGTCGGCTGCCTCCCCCACCGTCGGGTCGGACCGGCCCCGCGGCACGTCCCGCACCCCGACCAGGAACACGACGGCCATGACGAGGCCGAGCGCCCCGGTCACCACGAACGCGGCCCGCCACCCGTACGAGTCGGCCAGCGACAGCCCGAGCACGGTCGCGGTGACGTAGCCGATCGAGCCCGTGATCTGCAGGAACCCGAGGACCCGCCCGCGCCGGGTGGGCGGGTACAGGTCGGAGACCATGCTGTAGACGCCCGGGTAGGTGGCGTCGTCGATGCCGGAGCTCGCCCGGGCCGCCACGAACAGCGGGTACGTCGGCGCGAGCGCGGTCAACCAGGTCGTGCTGCCCCACAGCGCCGCGGCGAGCGCGAGGATGCGCGGCCGGGCGAACCGGTCGAACAGGTAGCCCCAGACCGGCAGGAGGGCGAGGCCCACGACCACCGCCCCGGTCTGGATCGCGCCCATCTGGGCTTCGTCGATCTCGAACGCCGCCATGATCGGCGTGGTGAGCGCGGCGACCAGGTACCGGTCCGTCTGGTGCAGCAGCATGAAGACGAAGAACACCCCGACGGTCAGCGCCGCACCCCGCCGCGTCATGCGCCACCTCCCGACGCCTCCGCCGGGTGGGACCGCGCGCTCCGCGCGCTGGCGAGGGGTGACCGGCCCGGGTGCGACCGGGCCGGGCGGGACCGTACGGTGGGCCGGTCAGGGCCGTTTCGCATGGGCGAGCGCCTCCAGTTCGGTGACCACCAGGTTGCCGTCGGCCTCGGCCCGCACCTGCTCGCCCAACCGCGCCGCGGCCTGCCGGTAGGACGAGTCGTCGAGCACCCGCTGGATGGCGGCGGCGATCTTCGCGGGCGACGCCTTCTTGGCCACCCGCACCCCGGCTCCGCGGTAGACGAGGCGGGCCGCGTTGTCGGGCTGGTCCCGCCCGAGCGGCGTACACACGATCGGGACGCCGGCCACCAGGGCCTTCATCACCGTGCCGTGCCCGCCGTGCGTCACCAGCACGTCGGTGTGGGCGAGCACCGCGCGGTGCGGGGCCGAGCGAACCACGCGGACACCCTCCGGCGGCCGGATCTGCTCCGGATCGATGGCGTGGCCCGTGGTCACCAGCCCGCGCACGCGCAGCCGCCCGAGGGCGGTCACCACCCGCTGGAGATGCTCGACGTGGTCCATGAACGTGGTGCTCATCGCCACCAGCACGAAGGGCCGGTCGTCGTCGGCCGGCGGCTCCCACGACTGCGCCCACGCCGGGTCGTCGAGCTGCGGGCCGACGTACCGGACATTGGCCGGGAGCCGGGCCGGAAAGTCGAACGCCGACGAGGTCAGCACCAGTACGCGGTCCGCCCGCGCGTACTGGTCCCGCACCCGGCGCAGCGGCGCCAGGCCCAGGCCCGTCCGGGCCGCGTTCAGCCCGGCGAGTCCCCGGTTGAGCAGCCGGTCGGCGATGGCGTCGAGGGCGCGGTCGCGCATCCGGCCCAGCGGACCCTTCGCCGGGAACATCCCGGGCGGCGGCATCCGCTCCGCCACCGTGCCGGCGATGCCCGGCACGAGCAGGGCCAGCGGGACGCCGCGCGCCTCGGCGGCCAGCTGGGCGCCGAACAGGGGAAAGCTCGACACCACGACGTCCGGGTGAACGTCGTCGATGGCGGCCAGCGTCTCCTTCGCGAACAGCGGGGCCGGCGTCACCATGAGCCGGGCGTACATGTTGTCCAGCTCCGCCACCGGGTTGCGGAACTCCCAGTCCCGGATGAAGTCGTCCTCCGGGCGACGGCTGACGCGGTGGGGCGCCGCGACCCAGGGTCGGAAGTCCTCGACTCCGGCGGCGCGCACCTCGGCCTCCATCACCGGCTCCCCGAGCACGGTGACCGTGTGTCCGGCCGCGACGAGCCGTCGGGCCACCGCGAGCTCGGCCGGCAGGCCCCCGCCCCCGTCCCACTCGGCGAACAGGAAGTGCGCCATCACAGCTCCCTTTCCGATCCCCGCTTCCCCGAATGCCCGGCTTTCCCCGATGTCCGCTCTCTCGATGTCCGCTTTTTCGATATCCGCCTTTTTGATGTCCGCTTTTTCGATGCCCCGATTCTTCGGTGTCTGCTCTTCCCGACGGGCCCGTCCCGACGGTCCGGGTTTCTTTCACGACGACGTCACCGGATTGATGTCAGCGATCAACGTCACCGGATTGACGTCACCGGATGCTGCGCCGGAACTCCCGGGTGGCCCACAGCAGCGACACCACCGCCAGCGCGGCGATCACGGCCATCCCCTGCCAGACGTGGTGGTGGTAGAGGTCGCCGGCGGCCAGCGCCCGCGCGCTGTTGACGGCCCAGTAGAAGGGGTTCCACTCGGCGACGTGCTGCAGCCAGACGGGGGCGAACGACATCGGCAGCAGGATCCCCGACAGCAGCAGGATGGGCTGGGTCAGGGCGGTCATGAGGTTCGACAGGCTGTCCTCGGCCCGCAGCCGCAGCGCCACCGCGTACGAGATGGCCGCGGTGGCCAGCCCGATCAGGGCGAGCAGGACATAGATCAGCAGGAGGTAGCCCAGGGCCACCCGCAGGCCGAAGGCCAGCGACAGGACCGTGATGATCACCGCCTGCCCCAGCAGCACGACCACGTCCCGCAACGCCCGGCCGAGCAGCAGCGCGACCCGGTTGACCGGGGTGACCCGGGAGCGCTCGATGATGCCGGCCCGCAGCTCGGCGATCAGGCCGAAGCCCTGGAACAGCCCGCCGAACATGGCGAGCATGACCAGCAGGCCGGGCACGAAGATGCGGTACGCCTCGACGTCGCTGGCCACCCCCAGCGTCGCCAGCGCGGGTTTCAGCAACGGCGCGAACAGCAGCAGGAACATGACCGGCTGAAACACGCCGACGAGCACCCAGACCGGCTGGCGGACGTTGAGCAGCAGCTGGCGCTGCAGGATCAGCCAGGTGTCGCGCAGGAACTTCATCGACGGCTCCCGTGATGGTCCGTACCCCCGACCGCGTCGGGGGTCGCACGCCCGCGTCCGGACACCAGGACCGGGGCGCGGGCCAACGACATGGGCATCGACTGAGGCATGGACGCCGACAGGGGCAGGGGCGTCGACCTGTTCCTCGACCCGGGCATGGCGTACTCCGTCACCGGACCTTGTCGGGCCGCGCCGCCGGTGGATCGCCCGGCTCGACGCGCCCGGGCCCGACCGGGGCCTCGGTCGCCGACCTCTGCGCAACTACCGATGTGTGGCCGGACGGCGACAGGGTTACCGAAGTAGCGCCGGACGGCGACTGGGTTACCGAAGTAGCGCCGGACGGCGACTGGGTTACCGAAGTAGCGCCGGACGGCGACTGGGTGACCGATATATCGTCGCCGGACGGCGACTCGGCCATCGGCGTCCGGTCGGCCGCGCGCGGCGCGGCGACCAGCACCTGGACCAGGCTGGCCACGCGCACGATGTGGGGCGCCAGGGCGAGCGAACCGTACCGGTCGCGCCGGTCGACGATCCAGCACGGCAGGCCGACCGCGGCCGCGAACGCGCCGTCCGACCACGGGTCGTCGCCGACCATGACGGTGTTCTCCGGCCCCAGGTCCGCGACCGCGGCCCGGACCGCGTCGAACAGGCTCCGGTCCGGCTTGGGGCGGTAGGCCGGGTCCATCCGCGGAGTGAAGAATGCCTCTATATAGTCGGCGATGCCCAGCTCACCGGCGATCCGGGGGCACCGGTTGTTGTTGGAAACCACAAATATCCGGATCCCCCGATCTCGAAGGCTCGTCAGGAACGGCACCGTGTCGGGGAACAGCGTGAACGCGAAGTCGGCCCGGGCCGCCGCGGCGAGCTCGGCCCGCAGCGGTTCGGGCCAGCCGAGGTCGGTGAGGAAGTCGTCGAGGATCCGGCTCTCGTCGAACCGGGCCGCGGCCGACTCCTGCGCCCGCAGCAGCGCGGCGTCGAGACGGTCCGCGTCGGCCGTCAGGCCGTGACGGGCCATCAGGTCGGGCAGAAACTGCTCGATCCCCCACGTCATCGGCCCGACGGCGAGCGTGTCGTCGAAGTCGAGCAGGCAGTACCTCGGGCCCGTGACGGCCTCCCCCGGACGGTCACCCACGGCCTCAGCCCTCACCGGTCCGACGCAGCAGGCCCACCGTCGAGCGGGGGTCGTCCCGCAGGGCCAGCACCCGCTCGCGTTCCCGGCGCAGCAGCTCCTGTGTGTACTGGCCCTCGTAGTCCTTGCGGAACGAGCGCAGGCCGCCGCCGGACATCAGGTCCTCGATGATGGCCCGCAACGTCTCGCTGGTGAGGAACAGCGTCGGGTACGGCGTGAAGAAGGCTCGGAACCCGCCCCCGCACAGCATCGACAGCGACATCGGGGCCCGCAGCTTGAGGTCGCCGTTGCGGTTGGTGCCGATGTAGAAGTGCGGGATGGGAATCTCGGTCCCGAAGGCCGAGGCCGCGTAGAACCGGAACAGCCGACGGTAGAGCTGGTCCAGGTCGGTCACCGCGGCCAGCTCCTCGTCGAGCGCCCGGCGCTGCTTCGGCTTGAGGTCGGCCACCGCGCGCCAGAACGAGTACAGCGGAATCGGCGCGACCTCCCACACCACGATGTGGCGGCCGGGCTCGTAGGGCCACTTGGCCGCGAAGTCCCGCAGCTGTTCGCCCAGGGCCCGGGCCGGGTCGCTCTTGGGCAGGTGCAGCAGGGTGTCGATGCCGCAGAAGTACGGGTCGACGTCCAGCTCGCGGTACACCTGCTGGAAGTAGTCGTCGGCCAGCCAGCGAACGAAACCGGTGTACTCCCTCGTGTACTCCGGCCCGCGCTCGTTGGCGAAGGCCTGGTAGGAGAGCACGGGCACGATGAGGTTCTGACCACCCAGGTCGAAGAACATCCGCAGCAGGCCGAGGTAGCGGTCCGCGGCGAACTGGGCATACTGGGCGACGTCGATCCGACCGAGGGCCTCGACGTCGCTGGTCTCGGTGCTGAGCACGAAGCTGGTTCGGGTGCCGCCGACCGCGATGATCCCGGTCAGGCCTTCCGGAAAGTGCGACCGGACACGTTCCGCAAAGTCCGTCACCAGCCACCTCCCCTGCACACCGCGCGACCATGGTGTCACGGGTGGCTCGCCGCCGCGTCCACCGAGCGGCCCACTCTGCCGCGCTAACCGGCCAAGATCGTCCGTTGGCGGGGAATCGCCCGGATCGCCGATCCCCGCTCGGTCAGCCCCAGGGTCGTCTCGGCCAGATGCCGCGCGCCGACCACGGCGGCCCGGACGATGTGCGGTGCGTCATAGAGGTCCTTGCCGTGCCACAGCTCGACCGGGTCACTGCCCTCGGCGGCGACCAGGAAGGCGTAGCCCCGCCGGGCCGCGGCCCGGGTCCGCCGGTCCAACGGCGCCTTGTAGAGCAGGATCTGCAGCGCGTACGCCGTCTCCTCGGCGGTGCCGGACCACCGCCCCCACGAGCCGTTGCGGCGCTGGCTCGCCAGCACCCACGCGACCGCGCGGTCGATCACCTCGGCCGCCCGCGGCGAGGTGGTGTGGGCCCCGGCGTCGCGCAGCCCCGCGACCACACAGGCCGTGGCGTAGTACTCCGACGCGTGCCACTTGTCCAGCCAGAAGCCGTCCGGGCCCTGCGTGTCGCACAGCCACGACGTCACGCGGTCGATCGCCTCGTCCCGCCACGCGGAACGTCGGGTCGCCCCCTCGACCAGCGTGGTCAGCACGTGTGCGTTGGTCGTGGGGGACGCGGTCCGCTCCCCGGACCACGTGTAGAAGTGCGGGCCCACGTAGAACCGGCGCAGCACGGTGTCCCGGACCTCGACGCCGAGGCGGCGCAGCCCCGTCAGGGTGACGGCCGTGGTGTCGGCGTCCGGTGGGATGCCGGCGCCACCGGGCAGGCCCCGCGGCCCCAGCGCGGCCAGCATCCGCGGGCCGAGCTGACGCGGGGCCGGACGCGTGAGTCCGGCCAGCGCCAGGCTGTTGACCACCCAGGCCCGCTCGTAGTTGGTGATGGGGAGGATGCACGGGACCGGACCGCCGTAGTGTGCGATGACCCGCCGCAGGTACCGGGTCGACGCGCCGGACCGGTCCACCGGCGGCGAACCCAGCCACGCCACGGTGGCGGCCGGCGACGCCCCGACCGAGCCCAGCGCCAGGCGGGGCACGCCCCGCACGCCCCGGGCCAGGTCACCGACGACCTCCAGGCTGTGCTGCACCTTCAGCGGCGCGGGGGTGCCGTTGGCCAGCGCCGCCGTGACCGCCCGCAGCGTCTTGTCGGTCAGGCCCCGGGGCAGCGGCAACCGGACCCGGGCGCGCCACGCGTCCAGCCCGCTGACGTCGCTGGCCCGCAGCCGGGCCAGGCCGTCGTGCAGCCGCGCCACCAGGTACGGCACGATCACCTCGATCGCCGGCGTGTCCGGCAGGTCGGCGGCCCGCAGCGACTGCAGCTGCGCCCGCGCCGAGGCCAGGCCCTTGTCGACCGCCTGCACGCACCGGGCGACCATCCCGCTCGGCAGCCGGGACGGCTCCAGCACGATGCCCAGCAGCGCCTCGGTCGCGCTCAGCGTCGGGACCAGCGCGTACGCCTCCGGCCCGCTCCAGCTGCCGTCCGGTTTCTGGGTGCTGAGCAGGTACTCGATCCGGGTCCGGTGACCGGGCAACCACGCCCCCAGGGCCACCAGGCGCGCGGTCTCGTAGACCGACGGCGAAACGGCCCCCATCTGGTCGCGGGCGACGGCGGCGAGCAGCTGGCTCGCCTCGGCGGCACAGGAACAGCCGACCGGCGCGTCGGGTCGCTGAACCGCCCCGCGCGCCGCCCTCGGGCCCGCGAGCTCCGTTGACCGTACGGACATCACGCCTCCCCGCCCGCGTCCGGTCACAGACGCTCCACTATGGACATTTCCGCGCCGTCGCGGCCGGCGGCACCCCACCGCCGGACCGTGACACCGCCACTGGCGCGTCATCCCGTCATAGCATGAGGGGGTCGGAGCGTGGGGGCACCATCCCGGCAGACGGGCCCCGCGTACCGACGGGTAATGCTGACCAAAGTGGACATACACCGCGAGCTACACCACGGAGCGTGGTGGCGCGATACCCCCAGCGTTTCCGGGCCGCCCGCCATCGGCTACGCTCCATGCCGCGGCTGGTTGAGGCAGTCGGCCGCGCGTTGCTAGCGTGCCACCGGCTCTGACGGTGGGCGCGGTGTTTGGCTGAACACAAAAGTCGGCCATGTTAGGACGAGGGCAATGAAATCCCGCAATACGCGTGTGCGCTCCAAGGTCGTCGCGCTGTTGGTGTCGCTGACGGCGCTGTGGGCGTTCGCCGCGTACGTGACCGTGCGCGAAGGCCTGAACATGTTGTGGGTCACGGTCACGGCCAACGACATCGGCTTTCCCCTGAGCGTCCTCACCGACGCCCTCGAGGACGAGCGGCAGGCCTCCGTCCTCTACGTCAGCGGGGACTCCTCCGCGGCCGACGCGCTGGCCACCGCGCGGGAAGAGACCGACACCGCCATGGCCGAACTGCAGGCCAGCGCCTCGGGCGGATGGGTCGAGTGGGTCAAGTCCGACGAGCTGCGGCGCACGCTGGCCGAGTTCGAGGCGGCCTACGCCGAGGTCGAGTCGCTGCGCGCGGCGGTCGACCGGCGGGGCATCGGCACCTTGGAGATCGTCGAGCGGTTCACGGCGATCATCGACTCGGCCTTCGTGGTCAACCGGTCGCTGGCCACCTGGGACGACAAGGCCCTCGCCCAGGCCACCGCCGTGGTCACCGACATGGCCTACGCCCGCGAGCTGATGATCCGGGAGGACGCGATCATCTCGGGGGCGATCGTCTCGGGTCAGTTCTCCGCGGCCGAGCGGGCCGAGTTCGCCCAGATCGTCGGCGCCCGCCGCTACCTGCACGCCTCCGCCTTCGAACGGCTGACCGGCGACTCCCGGGCCCAGTTCGAGCAGGTGCGCACCGGTTCGGCGTACCAGCAGTTCGAGGCCGTCGAGAACCAGATCATGAGCGGCCAGCCCGGCGCGCTCGGCGTCACGCCGGAGGCCTGGCGCGCCGCGGCCGACGGGATGATCCGCGAGCTGCGTGACTTCGAGGCGGCACACGTCGAGGCGGTCATCGCGCAGGCCACCCCGGTCGCCATCGGCACGGCCCTGCGGCTGGTGCTGCTCGGTGTGCTCGGTCTCGCCGCGGTCATCGCGTCCATCGTGATCTCGATCACCACCGCCCGGCAGCTGGTCCGCCAGCTGCAGCGCCTGCGCAACGCGGCGCGCGACCTGGCCTCCTACCGGCTGCCCCGCGTGGTGGAACGGCTCCAGGCGGGCGAGCAGGTCGACGTCAAGCAGGAAGCGCCGCCGCTGGAGTTCGGTAACGACGAGATCGGCCAGGTGGGTGAGGCGTTCAACCAGGTCCAGGAGACGGCGATCCGGGTCGCCGTCGAGCAGGCCGAGCTGCGCCGCAGCGTGCGCGACGTCTTCCTGAGCCTGGCCCGGCGCAGCCAGGCGCTGCTGCACCGCCAGCTGGGCCTGCTCGACCAGATGGAGCGCCGCGCCACCGACGCCGAGGAGCTGGCCGAGCTGTTCCGGATCGACCACCTGGCCACCCGTATGCGCCGCAACGCCGAGAACCTGATCGTGCTCGCCGGCGCGACCGCCGGCCGGGCCTGGCGCAAGCCGGTGCCGATGGTGGACGTGCTGCGGGGCGCGCTGGCCGAGGTCGAGGACTACACCCGGGTCACGGTCATGCCGGTGGGCAACGCGTCGCTGGTGGGCCGGGCCGTCGGTGACGTCATCCACCTGCTCGCCGAGCTGATCGAGAACGCGGTGTCGTTCTCGCCCCCGCAGACCACCGTGCGGGTGGGCGGCTCGGTCGTCGGGTACGGCTTCGCGATCGAGATCGAGGACCGTGGCCTCGGCATGAGCCCGGAGGAGCTGGCCGCGGCCAACGAGCAGCTGCGCAACCCGCCCGAGTTCCGGCTGACCAGCACCGCCCGCCTGGGCCTGTACGTGGTCGCCAAGCTCGCCGAGCGGCACGGCATCCGGGTCCGCCTCACCGAGTCGGCGTACGGCGGCATCACCGCGATCGTGCTGCTCCCCGGCTCGCTCATCGTCGACGAGGGCAGCGACACCGCCGCCCCGACCGACTCGGCCCAGCTCGACACCTACCGCCCCGCCCAGGTCACCGGCGGTGGTCGGCACCGCCTGCAGACCGACGCCGACCGGGGGCGGGCCGAGGCGGCGACCGCGGTGGCGGTCCGCGACCCGGCCGTCGGCCGGGCGGCCACCGCGGCGGCCAACGGCAGCCACGACCCGGGGCCCCACTTCGCCGAGCTGGCGACCCAGCAGCAGCCGGTCATCTCGCGCCCGGTCACTGAGGCGCCCCAGCCGACGCCACCCGCGGTGACGCCCGTCGCCGAGGCCCCGGTCGCGGAGGCGGCCACCGAAGCCCGGGTCACCGAGACCCCGGCCGCCGAGGCGCCGGCGACGGATGCGCCGCCGGCCGCACCCGAACCCCCGAAGCTCACGCCATCCGGCCTGCCCCTGCGGCAGCGCCGCTACTCTCCCGAGCCCGCGGCCACCGGCGGTCAGAGCGACACGCCGGGCCGTCCCGCCGCCCCGGCCCGGGATCCGGATGTGACCCGCAGCATGATGGCCTCGTACCGGTCCGGAACGCTGCGGGGTCGCAGCGACGCCGCACGGTTGATCGGCGAACAGGGCCCCGCGGCGACCCCGGCTGGTGCCGAGCCGGCCACTCCGGCCCCGCAACCGCCGGAACCGCCACGCACGGAGGCCACGCCGCCACCGTGGCCGGGAGCTGACTCACCACAGTGGACGAATCAGGCGCGCGACACGGAAGAGGGAGGCTGACCCAGTGGGGGCGCAGCGATCTAGCGCAGCGGTCGACATCAGTTGGTTGATCAACGACCTGGTCGACCGGGTTGCCCACGTGCACCAAGCGGTGGTGCTCTCCCACGACGGGATCCTGATCGCCAAGTCGTCCGGGCTCTCCCGGGAGGACGCGGAGGCCCTCTCGGCGGTGGCGTCGGGCCTGCACGGCCTGGCTCGCAGTGCCGGCCGGCGGTTCAACCGGGGCGCGGTCCGGCAGACCATCATCGAGATGGAGCAGGGATTCATCTTCGTGACGGCCGGTGGCAGCGGCGCGTGCATCGCCGTGCTGGCCAGCGAGGACGCCGACGTCGGCCTCATCGCGTACGAGATGGCGATGCTGGTGGCCCGGGTCGGCCAGTACCTGTCCACCCCGATCCGGTCGGCGGCCGCGACCGCGGAGAACTAGTGGGCGCCCATGACCGCACCGGAACGTCCGCCCAGACCCGGCGCCTTCCCGCGACGCGAGGAGCGTCAACCGGCCGTCGGGCTCGATTCCGAGCCGGAATGGATCGACGAGGAAGCCGGTCCCGTCGTCCGCCACTACGCACGGACTCATGGTCGGACCCGACCTCGCCGCGGCGAGTTCGACCTGATCACGCTGATCATGGCCACGAAGACCCCGGGCGAGATCGACCCCACGCTGCAGCCGGAGCTCGCCACCATCATCCGGCTGTGTCAGACCCCGGTCTCCGTGGCCGAGCTGGCCACACGCCTGGATCTCCCCACCGGCATCGTGCGGGTCCTGCTCGGCGACCTGCTCGACCGCGGGTACATCCGTACCCGCTCACCGGCACCCGCGGCACAACTTCCCACTGAGCGCGTATTCAAGGCGGTCCTCGATGGCCTACGGTCCCTCTGACACGGGCGGGGAGGAGACGCTCCCCGTCGCCCTGAAGATCCTCATCGCGGGCGGGTTCGGGGTCGGGAAAACGACCTTCGTCGGCGCCGTGAGCGAGATCCAACCGCTGCTCACCGAGGAGTACCTCACCGACGAGAGCATCGGCATCGACGACACCTCGGCGGTGCAGTCCAAGCACACGACGACCGTGGCGATGGACTTCGGCCGGATCACGCTCAGCCACGACCTCGTGCTGTACCTGTTCGGCACGCCCGGGCAGGACCGGTTCCTGTTCGTCTGGGACGAGCTGTCCGCGGGGGCGATCGGCGCGGTCGTCCTGGCCGACACGCGGCGCCTGGCCGACTGCTTCCCGTCGGTGGACTACTTCGAGCAGCGAGGCGTGCCCTTCATCGTGGCGGTGAACCAGTTCGAGGGGACCCGTCAGTACGACATCGCCGAGGTGCAGATGGCGCTCAACCTGGACCCCGGTGTCCCGGTGATCATGTGCGACGCCCGCAGGCGGGAGTCGGCCCGCGACGCGCTGATCTGCCTCGTCGAGCACGCCATGCGCACCGCCTGGGGCAAGCCCACTCCGGCCTCCGTCGGCTGACCCTCCGCCCACCCCTGACGCCGCCCGGCCCGTCCGGGTCCGGCGACGGGGGTCGCGGGCACCGGCATGGCCCGACGCGAGGGGCGTCCGACCCTCGGCTCGGGGCCCCACCCGGGGTGGCGGGCCGGTGTGGTCGAGAACACCGTCGGCCCAGGCGGCGTCGGCCCGGACCGGTCGGCAGACTGGCGCGGGTGCACAAGGGAATTTTCGGACAGCGCCAGCGCCGCCTCGCCTGGTTCGGATTCCTGCTGCTCGCCGCCTACTCGCCGGTCGTCGCCTGGCTCACGGCCGACGACACCTGGCTGATGCCGCTCGCGGTGGCGGGCGTCACCGGGTACGTGATCGTCGTCGACGACGTCCTGCGACACCGTGCCGGGACGCCGACCCGGGACCGCCCTGTGGACGGTCCCGGGTCGAGTGGCTCCGAGGCATCGGAGCGCGAGGTCTCGTCGGACCAGGGTTCCCGGCCGGATTAGCTGCCGGCCCGGTAGTCGCGGTTGGCCGACTGCCGAGCACGCTCCGCCGCCTCCTCGGCCGCGCTGCGGCCCTGCTCCTGAGCACCGCGCGCCCGGGCGGCCGCCTGCTCCTGCATCCGCTCGCCGACCCGGCTCGCGCTCTCCTTGACGTCGGCCGGCGACCAGCGGCCTTCGCCCTGCTGCTGGCCCTCGCGGGCGCCGACGTTCTCCGGCCACCGCTGGCCGGTCTGGGCCCCGCCGTAGGTGGCGGCCGCCGGCTGGCGCTCACCGGGCCGCTGCATCTGGCCCGTCTGGGCGGCGAACGCGCCGGCCATGCGCTGGCTCATCTCCGCCTCACGCTGCCGCTCCTCGCTGCCGTCACGCACCGTGGCCCAGATGGCGAAGATCGCCAGCGGGATCATCAGCAGCGCCCACAGCGGGAAGTAGGGCAGGAAGAAGAAGTTGATGACCAAGGAAACCCCGGCCAGCGCGATCGCTATCCACCGCGCCGCCCTCGACCGACTGAACAGGCTCAGGCCGGAGATCGCGACCAGCACACCGCCGATCACGTGGATCCAGCCCCAGGCGTCGTTGTCGATCTGGTACGGGTAGTTCCCCCCCACGTTGTAGAAGTTGTCGCGGGCGAGCGCTGCCACCCCCGACAGGAAGTGGAACAGACCGAGCAGGATCATCAGCGTCGCGGCGAGGGGCGATCCGCCCCGAGCCAGCATCGAGCCGTCCGACGACCCCATGCCCGGAGTCATTCCCGGTTCGCGTGCCCCTGGTCCCCGGGTTCCTGGTGCCCTGGTACTGGTCATTTTCGCCCCCATGCGATCTTGAGCTGTCAGGGCTACCGCGCGCCCCGCGCTGTGGGCGGGACGGGCCTCCGGGGTCTCCCACGGCCTCCTGCCGCGGTCCGGCGGCCAGCGGTTCTCCAGGGATCGTCTCTCCGCCCGGCCGGGCATGGGCGGCAAACGGCGAATCCGGTCCGGGCCGCGCGGACCACCGGCCCCACCGGTCCCACGAGCCCGCCAGGAAGGCTCCCCGGCCCGGGTACTCTTCTCCCCCGCTCTCCCCGCTGGCGCGTTCCCCGCCTTCCCGCGGCCATGGTCGCCCGCCCTGGCCTTCCCACCGGCCTTCCCCGCGGCCATGATCGCCCGCCCTGGCCTTCCCACCCCAGGCCTTCCCCGCGGCCATGATCGCCGTGAGGCGTACGTACGTTCCTCGGTCCGCCGCCGCCTCACCGTGATCGTGACGCGTGATCGGCGTGAGGCAGTCGCGGCGCGGTCGAGCAGGAGCGCCGCACGGTGACCATGGTTGTTCGCCCTGGCCGAATGGGCCGATAACCCACGGGCGGTGGAGCCACCCCGCCGCCTACAGTTGCTCACCGACATGGCCACCGCCCAACCATCAAGCGCCGACCCCGGCCGCCTCGCCGAACTCCGGGAGCGGCTGACCCGGCTCACCCTCGCCGACGAGCACCGCCTCGCCCGGGCCCTCGACCGGGACCGGCGGGGCCGTGGCGGCCGGCGCGGCCACGGGCGCCCGCTGGACCTGGCCGAGGTCGAGCGGCGCATCGCGGCGGCCGAGGAGCGGATCGCCGCCCGCCGCTCGCTCGTACCGGAGGTGACGTACCCGCCCGAGCTGCCGGTCAGCCAGCGCCGCGACGAGATCGCCGCCGCGATCCGCGACCATCGCGTGGTCGTGGTCGCCGGCGAGACCGGCTCCGGCAAGACCACCCAGCTGCCGAAGATCTGTCTGGAGCTGGGGCGCGGGGTGCGGGGCATGATCGGGCACACCCAGCCGCGCCGGATCGCGGCCCGGGCGGTCGCCGAGCGCGTGGCGAGCGAGCTCGGCACCCGGCTGGGCGAGGCGGTCGGCTACCAGGTGCGGTTCACCGGCCGGGTGGGCGAGCACACCCTGGTCAAGCTCATGACCGACGGCATCCTGCTCGCCGAGACGCAGCACGACCGGCGCCTGCTCGCCTACGATACGATCATCGTCGATGAGGCCCACGAACGCAGCCTCAACATCGACTTCCTCCTGGGCTACCTCACCCAGCTGCTGCCGCGCCGGGAGGACCTCAAGCTCATCATCACCTCGGCCACCATCGACCCCGGCCGCTTCGCCGACCACTTCAGCCGCGCCCTGAACGCGCCGGTGCCGGTCATCGAGGTGAGCGGCCGCACGTACCCGGTCGAGATCCGCTACCGCCCGCTCGACCTGTCCACGGTGGAGTCCGAAGGGTCCACTGAGGACGGTGGTGAGGAGGAGGTCCGGGACCAGATCGAGGCGATCTGCGACGCCGTCGACGAGCTCACCGCCGCCGGCGACGGCGACATCCTGGTCTTCCTCTCCGGCGAGCGGGAGATCCGGGACACGGCCGACGCGCTACGCCGGCGCTACGAGGAGCGGATCCGCTCGGGGGCGCTGGAGGTCCTCCCCCTGTTCGCCCGGCTCTCCACGGCCGAGCAGCTGCGGGTCTTCACCCCGCACACCGGCCGGCGGGTGGTGCTCGCGACGAACGTGGCCGAGACCTCGCTCACCGTGCCCGGCATCCGGTACGTCGTCGACCCCGGAACGGCCCGCATCTCCCGGTACAGCCACCGGCTCAAGGTGCAGCGGTTGCCCATCGAGCCGATCTCCCAGGCCTCGGCCGACCAGCGGGCCGGCCGCTGTGGCCGCACCGCCGACGGCATCTGCATCCGCCTGTACAGCGAGGCCGACTACCAGACCAGGCCCCGGTTCACCGACCCGGAGATCCTGCGCACCAACCTCGCCTCGGTCATCCTGCGCATGGCGGCCCTGAACCTCGGCGACGTGGCGACGTTCCCGTTCGTCGACCCACCCGACCGGCGCAGCGTGCGCGACGGCGTGATGCTGCTGCGGGAACTGGGCGCGTTCGACGCCCAGGACCAGCTCACCCCGCTCGGCGCCCGGCTGGCCCAGCTCCCGATCGACCCCCGGCTGGGCCGCATGGTGCTCGAGGCGGAGCGACTGGGCTGCGTCCGCGAGGTCCTGGTCATCGCGGCTGGACTGACCATTGTGGACCCCAGGGAGCGCCCGCTGGACCGCCAGCCGGCCGCCGACGCCAAGCACGCCCGGTTCCGCCACCCGGAGTCGGACTTCCTCACCCTGCTCAACCTGTGGCGCTACCTGGCCGACCAGCAGAAGAAGCTGTCGTCGAGCCAGTTCCGGCGGTTGTGCCGCACCGACTTCCTCAACTACCTGCGGGTGCGCGAGTGGCAGGACCTGGAGAGCCAGCTGCGCCAGATCGTCGCCGACATGGGTGTCCCCGTCCCGGACGAGCTGCCCGACGAGGTCGACGAGGTCCGGGTGCACACCGCCCTGCTGTCGGGCCTGCTGTCGCACATCGGGATGCGCGACCTGACGAAGGCGGGCCGGGGATCGGCGTCGTCGGCCCGGGCCCGGACGCCGGTCGAGTACTCCGGCGCCCGTGGGGCCCGGTTCGCCATCTTCCCGGGCTCGGCGCTGTACCGGCGCAACCCGACCTGGGTGATGGCGGCCGAGCTGGTGGAGACCTCGCGCCTGTGGGCGCGGATGGTGGCCCGCATCGAGCCCGAGTGGGCCGAGCGGCTGGCCGGCCACCTGGTCAAGCGGGAGTACAGCGAGCCGCACTGGGACGCGCAGCGGGGCGCGGTGATGGCGTACGAGCGCGTGACCCTGTACGGCCTGCCGCTGGTCACCGGTCGCAGGGTCCACTATGGACGGATCGACCCCCCGCTCGCCCGCGAGCTGTTCCTGCGCCACGCGCTGGTCGAGGGCGACTGGGAGACCCGGCACGAGTTCTTCCACGCCAACCGACGGCTGCTGGCCGAGGTCGCCGAGCTGGAGCAGCGGGCCCGCCGCCGCGACATCGTCGTCGACGACGAGACCCTCTACGCCTTCTACGACGCCCGCATCCCGGCCGACGTCGTCTCGGCCCGTCACTTCGACGCCTGGTGGAAGAAGGCGCGCCAGGCCGACCCGGCCCTGCTCACGCTGACCCGCGAGCAGCTCGTCACGGCCGACCTGCCCTCGCCCGAGGACTACCCGTCGCAGTGGGTGCAGGGCTCGTTCACCCTGCCGCTCACCTACGTGTTCGAGCCGGGACGGCCCGACGACGGCGTGACCGTCCACATACCACTGTCCATCCTGCCGCAGGTGCGGAACGAGGGCTTCGACTGGCAGGTCCCGGGGCTGCGGCGCGACCTGGTCACCGCGCTGCTGCGCAGCCTGCCGAAGCCGATCCGCCGCCAGCTCGTGCCGGTGCCCGACTACGCCGCCGCCCTGGCCGACGCCCTGCCGTCGCAGCCCTCGGGCGCCCTGGTCGACGCGCTGGGGGCGGCCCTGCGGCGCCTGGCCGGCATCGAGGTCGCGCGGTCCGACTGGGACGTCTCCCGGGTGCCGGACCACCTGCGGATGACCTTCCGCATCGAGGACGACGACGGCACGGTCGTGGGCGAGGGCAAGGACCTGGACGCGCTGCGGCGCACGCTCGCCCCCCAGGCGGAGCGGGAGCTGGCCGAGGCGGCCGCCGACGTCACCCGGTCCGGGCTGCGGGCCTGGCATCCCGGCACGCTGGCCCGCGTCGTGCAGCGGCGCCGGTCCGGCCAGCCGGTGACGGCCTACCCGGCCCTGGTCGACGAGCGCGACAGCGTGGGCGTACGGGTCTTCGCCTCGCCCGAGGAGCAGGCCCGGGCCATGGCGGCGGGGACGCGTCGCCTGCTGATGCTGGAGGTGCCCACGCCCATCCCCGTGCTCTCCAAGCGGCTGCCGCCCGCGGTGAAGCTGGGCCTGACCCGCTACCCCTACAGCAAGGTGCCGGACCTGCTCGAGGACTGCGTGGCGGCCGCGGTGGACGACATCGTCGCGCGGCACGGCGGCCCGGCCTTCGACGACGCCGGCCACGCGCGGTTGCGGGAGGCGGTCAGCGCCGAGCTGCCCGACACCACGGCCCGGGTGGTGACGGCGGTGGAGAAGGTCGTCGCGGCCGCGCACGAGGTCCGGCCCGGGCTGACCGGGCCCACGCCGCCCGCCCTGGCGCCGGCCATCGAGGACATGCGCACGCAGCTGTTCGCGCTCATCCGACCCGGGTTCGTGACCGCCACCGGGGTCGCCCGCCTGGCCGACCTGCCGCGCTACCTGCGGGGCATCGGCGTGCGGCTGTCCCGGCTCCCCGGCAACGTCGAGCGGGACCGGGCGTGGATGGAGCAGGTGCACGAGGTGCGGGACGAGTACGAGTCCGTGCTGGCCAGCCTGCCGCCGCACCGGCGCGACGCGCCCGAGGTGGTGGCGATCCGCTGGATGATCGAGGAGCTGCGGATCAGCCTCTTCGCCCAGCAGCTGCGCACGCCGTACCCGATCTCGGCCGTGCGCATCTACCGCGCCCTCGACGCCCTGGCCTGAGCGGGGCCGGGCTGACCGGGCCGGCTGACGGGATCGGTCGCCCGGGTCCGGGCGTCCCCCGGCGGGGAGCGGTCGAGCCGGGCCACGGCGTCGTCGGGGTGACAGGATGGGCGCCGTGAGCTTCGACGCCTCTGTCCGCGGGCCGGCCGCCGCGCGCTCGCGCCGGACCGCGCCGGCCCGGGCGACCCGGTCCGCGACGCCGGCGGGCGCGCAGACCCTGGACCGCGGGCTCCAGATGCTGGAGCTGCTCGCCCGCCCGGAGCACGCCTCCGGCCTCACGGTGACCGAGGTCGCCGACCGGCTCGGGGTCGGCCGGACCATCGTCTACCGGTTGCTGTCCACACTGGAGTCCCACGGCCTGGTCAGCCGTACCAGCGAGGGCCGCCTGGTGATCGGGCTGGGCGTCGCCCGCTTCTCGACCGCGCTGCTGCCCCGGCTGCGTACCGCGGCCCTGCCGAGCCTGCGGGAGCTCGCCGAGACCGTCGGGGCCACGGCCCATCTGACCATCGTGGACGGCGACCAGGCGGTGGCGGTCGCGGTCGTCGAGCCGAGCTGGACGAGCTTCCACGTCGCGTACCGCGTCGGCTCCCGCCACGAGCTGTCCCGCGGCGCGGCCGGCAAGGCGATCCTGCGCGGCCGTCGCGGGGAGCACGGCGCGGTGGCGACCGACGGCGAGCTGGAGCCCGGCGCCCACGGCGTGGCCGCGCCCCTGGTCGGGGTCACGCCGATCGAGGGATCGGTCGGCGTCGTTTCCCTGAACCGGCTCACGCTCGCCGAGGTCGAGCCGCACGTCCTCGTGGCGGCCCGGCGGATCGCGGCCGCGCTGCGGTGACGGCGCGATGGCGGCGACGACGCTGGCGCCGCCATCGCGCGACCGCCGCGCCCGGCTGGGGCGCGCTTCCCGCCTTTTCGTGGCGGGGGCTCCGGTCGGCGAGGGCTCCGGCGCAACCGGCCTCAGCGCGGCGGCACGATCGTGCCGGTCACCTCGCCCAGGCCGACCCGGGCGCCGTCCGGACCCGGGGCCCAGGCCCGCAGCGTGACGCGGTCGCCGTCGGCGAGGTAACCGCGGGTCGAGCCGTCCGGCAGCGGCAACGGCTGGGTGCCGTTGCGGGTCAGCTCCAGCAGGCAGCCGAGGCTGTCGTCGCGGGGGCCGGAGATCGTGCCCGAGCCGAACAGGTCGCCGTCGCGCAGCCGGGCCCCGTTGACGGTCATGTGGGCGAGCATCTGCTCCGGCGACCAGTACATGTCCCGGTAGGTCGGGCGGGAGATGACCGTCCCGTTGAGCTCGATCTCGCACCGGATGTCCAGGCCCTGCGGCGGCTCCGTGCCGCGCAGGTACGGCAGGGGTTCCGGGTCCTGCCCCGGCACCGGCACCCGGGCCGCGGCGAGGGCGTCGAGCGGCACCACCCAGGCGGAGATGCTCGTCGCGAAGGACTTGCCCAGGAACGGGCCGAGCGGAACGTACTCCCAGGCCTGGATGTCGCGCGCGCTCCAGTCGTTGAGCAGCACCACCCCGAACAGGTGGTCGCCGGCCTCGTCCACGCTCACCGGGGTGCCGAGCTCGGTGGCCGTTCCCACGACGAAGCCGAGCTCCGCCTCGATGTCCAGCGCCTGGCTGGGGCCGAAGGTGGGTACGGTCGCGCCCGGCGGGCGGCGCTGGCCGCGCGGCCGCACGATGTCGGTCCCGGAGACGACGACCGTGCCGGCCCGACCGTGGTACCCGATGGGCAGGTGCTTCCAGTTCGGCGTCAGCGGGGGCGAGTCCGGCCGGAAGATGCGCCCCACGTTGCTGGCGTGGTACTCACTGGCATAGAAGTCGACGTAGTCCGCTACCTCGATGGGTAGCCGGAGGTGGACCCGGTCCAGCGGGACCAGGTGCGCCGCCACGGTGGCGCGGTGCCCCGGCGCGGCGAGCAGCTCGGTCAGCCAGGCCCGTGCCCGGCGCCAGGCCGGACGGCCCAGCGACAGCAGCGGGTTCAGCGTGGCCGCCCCGAACGCGGCCGCGAGCTCCGGGACGCGCCCGTCGGCCTCGGCCACGGCCGCGACGTCGAGGACCTGCTCGCCGATGCGCACGCCCACGCGCGGCGATCCCGCACCCGCGGTGAAGACACCGTACGGGAGCGTGGCCACGCCGAACGGGTGGTCGGGCGGCAGGTCGAGCCAGCTCGCGGGGGCGCTCATGCCGCCACCAGCCCCAGCGTGACCAGCTCGCCGATCGGATCGCGCACGTCGCAGCACCCGTAGGAGACGAAGACAGCGCGTACGGCCCGCACCTGCTCGGCGTCGAGGGCGGTGATCGTGCGCACCAGGACCTGCGGGTCGCGCTCGGCCAGCACGGCGGCCAGGTCGGGCGCGGGGTCGCCCGCGATGGCCCGGTGGACCGCGGCGAGGACGTTGAGCAGGCCGTGCTGAGGCTCGCCGTCGTGCTCGGCCCGGACCAGGTGGTGCAGGCCGCCGGTGAGCTTGAGGCTCACCCCCGCGTCGACGGCGGCCCGGATGACGCCGGCCAGCTCCGCCTCGTCCGGCCAGGCCCAGGTGTCGGTCGCGCCGGTGCGGAACTTGGCCACCACCGGCGTGCCGGACTCCGTCAGCGCCGCGCCGCGGCGGATGTCGGCGAGGACCTCCGCGAGCCGGGCCGGGCCGCCCGGCCGGCCGACCTCCAGCGCCAGCCGCCGGCCCTGGACATCGACGTCGCGCCATCCCTCGAACCAGCCCATCTCGACCCCGGCCACGTCGACCCCGGCCCGGGTCAGGTGGGCGAGCGCCGACGGGATCTCGTCGACCGGCGCGCCGGGCCGGGCGATGAGGCTGACCGGGAAGCCCGGCGTGCGGGTGAGCAGGGACGCCGCCTCGGCCGCCGCGGAGACGGGCACCAGCAGCGGGCCGATGAGGGCCGCGTGGCGGCCACGCCGGTACTCGGCGTGCTCCCGCACCGCGTCGGCCAGTCGGGCTGCCCGGGGCGGGAACACCGCCGCGTCGTCGATGAGCGACGCGAACAGCGCCTCCTGGCCGAGCCGGTCGCTTGACAGGGCCTGCATGGGGGCCGATCCTAGCAGCGCCGTTGTGACGAAAGTGTCCGATAATCGGACACTCGGCGGCGCCGCGGGTCCGGCGATGTCCGCCCGGGCCCCGGACCCGGTACCGAGGAGGGCAGACCGTGGCGTACTACCGCAGCCAGGGCGACGTTCCCGCCAAGCGGCACACCCGGCATCCCCAGCCGGAGCAGGGCTACCGGGGCGGCCCGTACTTCTTCGAGGAGCTCATGGGCGCCGAGGGCTTCTCGTCGGACTCGTCGTTGCTCTACCACCGCAACATCCCGTCGACCGTGGGCGAGGCCCGGTCCTGGTCGGTCGGCGACCTGTCCACCGTGCCGAACGAGCCGCTGCTGCCGCGCCACTTCAAGCTGCACGACCTGTTCGAACCCGGGGAGGTCGCCGGCACCGACGTGGTGACCGGGCGGCGCCTGGTGCTCGGCAACGAGGACGTGCGTCTGTCCTATGTGGTCGCCGGCGCCGCCAGCCCGTGGTACCGCAACGGCATCGGCGACGAGTGCGTGTTCGTCGAGGCCGGCCGGGCCCGGGTCGAGACGGTCTTCGGGGCCTTCGACGTCGGCCCGGGCGACTACCTGGTGATCCCGCGCGCGACCACCCACCGCTGGCTGCCGGACACCACGGAGCCGCTCCGGGCGTACTGCATCGAGGCGAACAGTCACATCACCCCGCCCAAGCGCTACCTCTCCCGCTTCGGCCAGTTCCTCGAGCACGCGCCCTACTGCGAGCGGGACCTGCGCGGCCCGGCCGGCCCCCTGCTGGCCGAGGACATCGGCGCCGACCCGGGCGAGGAGTCGGAGGTCTACATCAAGCACCGGGGCAACGGTCCGGGCGGCATCGTCGGCACCGTCCACACCATCCCGTTCCACCCGCTCGACGTGGTGGGCTGGGACGGCTGCCTGTACCCGTACGCGTTCAACGTCAAGGACTTCGAGCCCATCACCGGCCGGGTCCACCAGCCGCCGCCGGTGCACCAGGTCTTCGAGGGCCACAACTTCGTGGTATGTAACTTCGTCCCACGCAAGGTGGACTACCACCCGCTCGCCATCCCGGTGCCCTACTACCACTCCAACGTGGACAGCGACGAGGTCATGTTCTACGTCGCGGGCAACTACGAGGCCCGGAAGGGTTCCGGCATCGGAATCGGCTCCGTCTCCCTGCACCCGGGCGGGCACGTGCACGGCCCGCAGCCGGGGGCGATCGAGGCGTCCATCGGGGTGGAGTTCTTCGACGAGCTCGCGGTCATGGTCGACACGTTCCGGCCGCTGCAGCTCGGGCCGGGCGGTCGGGCCGTCGAGGACCCGGCGTACGCCCGGTCGTGGCTGCGGTCCGCCGCGTCGTCCTGACCGAGGCGGGCCGACCAGCCGTACGCCCCGGTCTGCGTACGGCCGGCCCGACGCGTTTCGGCTCCGTACGTTTCGGCTCCATGGCTCCGGCCGGGCGCGCCGGCCGGCGTGGGCCGGCCCGCCGCCCGCGACTAGTGGGGCGTGACCGTCACCGCCCGGGCGAAGAGCTCGCGCAGGTAGGGCTCGCTGCCCACCGAGTGCGGGGCCGCCCCGGCGACCGCGTCCCAGCAGGCGTCGTCGTCCCAGCAGAACCGCAGGGGCTGGGTGAAGCCGTGGCCGCCGGCCCGCAGTGCCCGGTCCATTCCGGCGAAGAGGTCGCGCTGGTCGACCGACCAGTGCTCGAGGTCGTGCTGGGCGCCGAAGGCGACCACGTCCAGGCCGGACGGCGGGAAGAGAATGCCGCCGCCGTAGTTCCAGCCGTAGAGCCGGTAGCGCAGCTCGCCGGTCTCGTCGACCACCTCGGCCGCCTCGACGTCGTTCTCCTCGTCGGCGAGCAGGGCGGACAACGGGGGCCCGTCCGGTTCGAAGAGGGCGGCGTGCACCTGGAGCAGCTCGTCGGGAGCCAGGTCAGCCAGCGAGCGGGGTCGATGGTGGCGTACGATCGCGAGCCGGGGCGCGCCCGGTGGGTACGGCGTCGCCGGCGGGCGGGACGCGATGATGTCCGCGACCGCGGCCCGGTAGGCGTCGGCGGGGCTGGGTGGCGGGTCGTCGGGCGCCGCGGCCGTCGGTTCGGTCATGGCCCCGCAGGCTAGCAGCCCGGCGCACATCATCCGTTCGTTCCGTCTTTGTCTACATTGGACGGGTTTGCCCCTGGGCGGGCAGACGCACCCGATGCGGCCGGCTACGCTGTTCGGCGTGTCCATCTTCGACGTCGCCATCGGCGCCCTCGAGGGCGGCCCGGCCAACCTCGCGCAGTACCGCGGCAAGACGCTGCTGGTGGTCAACGTCGCGTCCAAGTGCGGGCTCACCCCGCAGTACGCGAGCCTGCAGCGGCTGTACGAGAGGTACGCCGACCGCGGCCTGGTCGTGCTGGCCGTGCCCTGCAACCAGTTCGGGGCGCAGGAGCCCGGCAGCCCGGACGAGATCCGCACCTTCTGCACCGTGAACTTCGGGATCACCTTCCCGATCACCGAGAAGGTCGACGTGAACGGGCCCAACCGTCACGAGCTCTTCGCGCTGCTCACGCAGACGCCGGACGCCGACGGGGTCGCGGGCGACGTGCGGTGGAACTTCGAGAAGTTCCTGGTCCGTCCGGACGGGACGGTGGCCGCCCGGTTCCGGCCCCTCACCGACCCGCTCGCCCCCGAGCTGATCGAGGCCGTGGAGGCCAACCTGCCGGTCGGGCCCGAGTCCTCGTCGTCGCAGTCGGCCGGCGACGCCGAGACGCCGGCGTGGTCGGAGTCGGCCTGGCCGGACCTGGCCGAGGCCCGGTGGCCCACCATGCCGGTCGAGGCGGAGCGCCCGATTCCCTGGGCGGAGCCGCAGCCGCCGGCCCCGGAGTCGTCCGAGCCCCGGCCCACGATCGAGGTGACCAGCCCGACCCGGTCCCGGCGCTGGTGGCGTCGCTGGTCCTGACCCGGGCCACGGCCATCGCGCGCCTCCGGTCGCCGTGAGGCACTGCGGTACGGGTCTCGCCATGATCGCCTCACCGTGATCATCGCTCGTGATCACCGTGCGGCGATCACGCGTCGCCCAGAAGACCTCCGCCTCACCGCGATCAGGTCCCGGCACCGACCGACCCCGACCGTACTGATCGGTAGTTGAATCATCAAGAAGCTGGTAGCCTCGCCGGTGTGACGAGGTGGCTCACCGACGAGGAGCAGCGGGCGTGGCGCCAGTTGGCGGCCGTGACCATGCTGCTGCCCGCCGCGCTGGAGTCCCAGCTCCAGCGCGACTCCGGGCTCACCCACTTCGCCTACTGGGTGCTGGCCATGCTCTCCGAGGCGCCCGGCCGGGCCCGGCGCATGAGCGAGCTCGCCGCCCTGGCCCACGGTTCGCAGTCCCGCCTGTCCCACCTGGTCGCCCGGCTGGAGGAGCGGGGCTGGGTGCGCCGGGAGCGCGCGGACGACGACGGTCGGGGCCAGGTTGCCGTGCTGACCGACGCCGGCTACGAGGTCGTGGTGGCGGCCGCCCCCGGGCACGTCGAGGAGGTCCGGCGCCGCGTCTTCGACGCGCTCACCCCGGAGCAGGTCCGGGCCCTGCACGACATCTGCGCCGCGATCGCCGCGCGGCTCACCCCCGACGGCCAGGACAAGCGTCCCTCCTAGCCGGCAAAGGGCCCCCCGCCCGGTCGAGAAGGCCGTCCTTCCTGACCACGGACCGGACGCCGGCGGGAACCTGGCCCGAGCTAGAACCGGCCGCCGCCCCCGCGTCGGCCCCCGAAGCCGCCCGGCGACCGGCCGCCGAACGCGCCGCCGCCACCCCGGAAGCCACCGCCCCCGAAGCCACCGCCGCCGACCCGGAAACCACCACCGCCGACGCGACCGCCCCGGCGACTCCCCCCGACCGGGCCGCCCCAGCCGCCCCAGCCGCCGCGCGTCCCGCTGACGAGGATCCCGCCGATGATCGCCCCGAGCAGGCCATCGGCCATCGACGACCCCCGATTGCCGTAACCGCCGTACCCGCCGTACCAGGAGTCCACATCGGACTGTGCCTGGCGTACGGCCTGCTCGGCCGTCCGGTCCGCCCGGCGGGCCGCGTCGAGGGCCCGCACCGGGTCCGGCTCGGCGTGCGCCTCCGCCTCGGCGAGCAGCCGTTGGGCCTCGGCGAGCAGCGTCCGGGCCCGCGTGCCCACCGCCCCGCGGCGGGTGTTGATGAAGTCGGCGGCCGCCGACACCTCGGCCCGGGCCGCGGGCAGCGCGGACGCGAGCACCGCCCGGGCGTGCTCGATCCGCTGCCGGGCGGTGTGGTGCTGTTCCAGCGCCGCGTCCAGCGCGGCGTCGGCCTCCCGCAGCCGCCGCAGCTCGGCGAGAGGGTCCAGAGTGGACTGTCGCTGCGCCGCCTGGACAGCCCCCACCGCCTCCTCGCCACGGCGGATCGCCGCGGCCAGCTCCGGACTGCTCGGCTGGGCGGCCCGGGCGGTCTCGAGCTCGGCGGTGACCTCGGCCAGCAGGGCCGGGATCGCGTCGCGCGCGGCCCGCAGGTCGGTCCCGGCCTTCTCCACCGCGGTCAGCAGCTCGTCGACCGAGTCCAGCGCCTGACCGGCGGCGCGCACCGCGACCGCGGCCCGGGGCCGGCGCCCGGCCGCGGCGTCCTGCCCGGCCCGGGCCAGCGTCGCCGTGGCGAAGCGCAGCCGCTGCGCCGCCTGCTCCCCGTTGGTCAGCACGGCGGCCAGCGTCGGGCCGGTGAACTGTCCCCGCAGCCGGTCCAGCTCCGCCTCGATCTCCGGCAGCCGGGCGGCCAACCGGGCCCGCCGGTCGCTCAGCGTCGGGATCGTCTGCTCCAGGGTGGACTCCAGCTGGCGGAGCTGTCGGAACGCGTCCGCCTGCTGGTCGAGCGTCCGGTCGGCCGCCTCGGCGTGCTGGATGATCGCGGCCAGCCGGTGCCGGGTCGCGACCTCGCCCCGGGGGTCACCACCGCGACGAGGGCGCTCGGACGGCTCACCCCCGGGCTCGCCGTCCTCGAGCTCGAGGCGCACGCGGAACGCCTCGGCGAGCTCGGCCTTGGCCCGGGCCACCGCGTCGCGGAACGGCGCGACCGCCTCCTCGCCGTAGTCCGCCTCCGCCAGGGCGAGCTCGCGCTCGCTGGTGCGCAGCGCGTCGTCGACCTCGAGCAACAGGCTGTTGGCCCGGGCGGAGAGCTGCTCGGTGCTCACGCCCGGGTACGGATCGTTCGGGTCGACCGCCAACCGGGCCGACCGCTGACCGCGCCGGCGGACGTAGACGACCAGGGCGACGGCCGCGACGACGGTGGCGGCCAGGCACACCAGAACGAGGACGGTTCTGAGGAAGGTGGCGCTGACGCTCGGCTCGGGCCGGGGATCCGGATCGCCCGGCACGATCGTGGGCCGGGGCACCGGCTGCCCGGCGAGGGCGGCCCGGTAGCCGTCGGCCGCGCCGATCACCGCGCCCGCCCAGTCGTTGGCCTGCAGGGCCGGCTCGATCGCCACCCGGGCGACCTCATCCAGCTGCGCGTCGCTGAGCGGGAACGCCTCATCGACGACGTAGGCGTAGATCCGGTCCCCGGTCGCGACGGCCAGCAGCGCGTCCCGATCCCCCAACCCGGACAACGACGCGGTCTCGTCCGCCCATTCAGGGCCGGACCACGACCCGAATGAGCGGACGAAGACCACGAACAGCTGCAGCCCCGTCTCGTCCTGGAGCCGGCGTACCGCGTCCTCCACCTCGCCGGTGCGCCCGGCGAGGGCGCCCACCTCGTCCGTGATCTGACCGGGCAGGCGGCGCGGTTCGTCCCCTCCCGTCGATCCGACGCCGCAGGCGAGCAGCAGCAGCGCCGCCACTGCCCACCCGACGGCGATCCGGGAGATCCTCACGCCGGCCAGACTAGGCGACCGCAGCGACCTCCGTCGGAGACGCGGAGGCCTTCAGTTGTCGGTGCGAGGGCCCTTCCGCCGTCCGGCGTGCCGGCCGGTCCTGCCGGCGCGTACGCCGGAGCGGTCGGCGCAAGGGCGTTTGGTTTGTTTGGCCGTTGGTTTTGTTTGGCCGTTGGTTGTTTCGGCCGTCAGCTGTTTCGGCCTTTGGTTGTTGGGCCGTCAGTTGTTGGGCGCGGCGCTGTACAGCGCCTCCGAGAAGCGCTTGAGCTGATCGTCGGACAGGAACTGAGCGAGGTCCTTCTCGCTGATCATGCCGACGAGGCGCTTGTCCTCCAGCACGGGTACCCGACGGACGCCGGCCTCGACCATGATCTCGATCACTTCGTCGGTGTCCGCGTCGGCGTCCACCCACACGGGCGTGCCCTCCGCGAGATCCCCGGCCGTGACCGTGTCGGGGTCGTACCCATCGGCGATCGCCCGCACGACGATGTCCCGGTCGGTCAGGATGCCGTGCAGCCGGCCGTCCTCGCCGCAGATCGGAAGAGCACCCACGCTCATGTCGCGCATCATCTCGGCGGCCCGGGTCAGCGTGCCGTTCTCGCCGATGCACGTCGCGCCGGGATGCATGATGTCTCGTGCCTTGGTCATGACTCGCTCCTCCCCCGCACGGCTGATGCCAGGTGCGTCGTTCCTGGTCACGGTAGGTCGCGCGGGTCGCCCGGCGGGGGCGTATCGATGGGAATGACAGCGAGGGCCCGCCGCCACGCGCGGACGCGCACCGGCAGACCCTCGCTCTCCTCAGGTCGCGGACGGGACGGACGCCGCAGCCCGGGACGGACCGCCCACACGGGCCGGCCCGCCGCCGGGGCGGGTCCCCTCAGCCGGGACCGGATCTCTCAGACGGGTCCGAACCACTCGACGGGGATCGGATCTCCCGACGGGATCGGACCTCTTTGTTGGGATCGGATCTCAGGCGGAACCGAGCCTCAGACGGAACCGGATCTCAGACCGGGCGGATGTTGTCCGCCTGCGGGCCCTTGGGTCCCTGGGTGATCTCGAACTCCACCCGCTGGTTCTCCTCCAGGCTGCGGTACCCGCTGGTCTGGATGGCGGAGTAGTGGGCGAAGACGTCGTTTCCGCCCCCGTCCGGGGTGATGAACCCGTACCCCTTCTCCGCGTTGAACCACTTCACCGTGCCGACAACCACGTGCCACTCCTTGCGTGCACACTCCGGCCCGCATCCTGCGGACCGACGGGTTCCCGCCCCCTTAAGCAAAAAGCGCCCGGGCAGCTACGGCCCAAGGCGCTGTCACCGTCGGCCAGCGGATGCCGGCCCACGTGGCTGTGTTGGGAACCCACAACTACTTGTTCCGCCGACCCTAGCACGCTGGGCGCGATGACGGGGCCGGTTCGCGGCCGGTACCGTACGCACCCAGACAGGCACTCAGTCATCGTCGACGACGAGGAGGCCATTCCCCCATGCGTGACCCGTACGCCCACCTGCCCCCCGTCCCGTCCTTCACCGTCACCAGCACCGACGTGGCCGACGGCCAGCCGATGCCGCTCGCCCAGATGAGCGGCGTCTTCGGCGCCGGCGGTCAGGACATCTCCCCGCAGCTGTCGTGGTCCGGCTTTCCCCCGGAGACGAAGAGCTTCGCGGTGACGATGTTCGACCCGGACGCGCCGGTGCCGAGCGGGTTCTGGCACTGGGCGGTGCACGACATCCCGGCCCACGTCACCTCGCTGCCCACCGGCGCCGGCAGCCCCGAGCGCAAGGGCCTGCCCGAGGGGGCGATCATGCTGCCGGCCGACGGCGGGTTCGAGCACTACGTGGGGGCGGCGCCGCCGGTGGGGCACGGGACGCACCGGTACTTCATCGTGGTGCACGCGCTCGACGTGGAGAAGCTGGGCGTCGAGCCGGGCAACACACCGGCCGTGCAGGGCTTCTACATGTTCGGCCACGTCCTGGCCCGCGCCATGATCGTGCCGACCTGCCGGCGCGACTGACGCACGACCGCGATCTCCAACCGTTCCGCGGTGGGGTGGTTCACCGATATACGGTGGGAGATCGTGAGCACTCTGGTACGACGACCGGGCTCGTGCGCGAGCCAGGTCCGCCGGTGACCAGGGCGGGGCGGCGCCACGGCCGCCGGCCCGAGGCGCCGCCCGCCCCACCGGTTCGCGAGCCCTCCGCGGCGCACGCCGCCGACCACGAGCTGGCGCACCGCCAGATCGTGACCATCCTGGTCGGGCTCATGCTCGGCATGTTCCTCGCCGCGCTCGACCAGACGGTGGTCGCCACCTCGATCCGGGTCATCGCCGACGACCTGCAGGGCTTCTCGCTGCAGGCCTGGGCCACGACCGCCTTCCTCATCACCTCGACGATCGCGACCCCGCTCTACGGGAAGCTGTCCGACATCTACGGTCGCAAACCCTTCTTTCTGTTCGCGATCGCCGTCTTCATCGTCGGCTCGGCGCTGTGCGGGCTCGCGCAGAGCATGTACCAGCTCGCCATCTTCCGGGCGATCCAAGGGATCGGGGCCGGCGGGCTGTTCTCGCTCGCGCTGGCGATCATCGGCGACGTCGTACCCCCGCGGCAGCGCGCCCGCTACCAGGGGTACTTCCTGGCCGTGTTCGGCACCTCGAGCGTCGTCGGTCCCGTCGTCGGGGGTTTCTTCGCGGGGGCGAGCAGCATCCTGGGCATCGCCGGATGGCGGTGGATCTTCTGGATCAACGTGCCGGTCGCCCTGGCCGCGCTCGTCGTGGTGACGAAGGTGCTGCACCTGCCACACACCCGTCAGGACCACCGCATCGACTGGCCCGGAGCGCTGTCGCTGATGGTCTGCCTGGTTCCGCTGCTCATCGTGGCCGAGCAGGGGCGCACCTGGGGCTGGGGGTCCGGACGGGCGTTGCTGTGCTACGCGCTGGGCGCGGTCGGGCTGGTGGCGTTCCTCGCCTGTGAGCGGCGCTACGGCGACGAGGCGTTGCTGCCGCTGCGGCTGTTCCGTGGCCGCACCTTCGCCATCGGCACCGCCAGCAGCGCCATCATCGGCATGGGCATGCTCGGCGGGTTGCTGCTCATCCCGCTGTACCTGCAGATCGTGCGGGGATCCAGCCCGACCCGGGCCGGGCTGGAGGTGATCCCACTCGTGGTCGGCATCATGACCGGCTCGGTCTTCGCCGGCCAGTTCGTCGCCCGGACCGGCCGGTACCGGGTGCTCCCGGTCACCGGCACGGCACTGCTGGCCGTGTCGCTGCTGCTGTTCGCGTTCGTGGGCGCGGACACGCCCCTGGGGCTGACCATGGCGGTCATGGTGGTGCTCGGGTTCGGCCTCGGGTGCACCATGCAGCCCACGGTGCTGGCCGTGCAGAACGCCGCGTCACCCCACGAGATCGGCGTATCGACCTCGTCCGTGACCTTCTTCCGGTCCATGGGCGGCACGGTCGGCGCGGCGGTGTTCCTGTCCATCCTGTTCGCCCTGCTGCCGGAGCGGGTGCGGGCGGCCTACACCGAGGCGGCGACGACGCCGGAGTTCCAGGCGGCGGTCCGGGACCAGCCCGGGCAGGCCCAGCAGCTCATGCAGGCCGCGGGCGGCGAGGCCGGGGTGAACGACACGTCGTTCCTGGCCCAGCTCGCGCCGCCGCTGGCCCACCCGTTCAAGGTCGGCTTCAGCGATGCGATGAACGTGGCCTTCCTCGTCGCCGCGGCCATCGTGCTCGTCGGGTTCCTCGTCATCTGGTTCCTGCCCGAGCTGCCGTTGCGGCGGGGTTCGGCCGCGCAGGAGCGGGCCGCCGAGGCCGCCGCGCGCGAGAACGGGACCGCCTGACGCCTGACACGCCTGACGCCTGACACGCCTGACGCCTGACACGATCGTGTCGGCGACGCATGGTTGCCGTCGGTTGCACGCATCGGGTGCACTGAGCGGCATGACACGTCGATCACCACTCAGTCAGCGAGTCGTGCTCCCGCTGATTGCTCCGTTGGCCCTCGCCGCGGTCTTCGCCGCCGCCGCCTGCAACCGGTCCTCCAGCCCGCCCGAGGACCCCGGCACGGCGGAGCCCACGACCACCGGGACCGAGGAGCCGGCCGTCACCACCTCGGCGACGCCGAGCTCGACGCCGACGATCTTGTTCGAGTTCACCACCGACGGCGCGGGACCGTACCAGCTGGGCAAGGGGCTCACCGAGCTCCAGGCCGACCCCGGCCTCGAGCAGGTCGGGCCCGACCCCGACTGCCCCGGAAACATGACCGCTCGCGGGACCGGCCCGTGGCGCGACGTGGTGCTGCACTTCCGGCCCGACGGCCGGCTCTACCTCACCGAGAACCGGTCGCTGGCCCTGCCCACGCCGTCCGGGGCCTACCTCGGGACGCCGCTCGAGGATCTCAAGACCATCTACGCCGGCCTGGTCAACGAGGAGATCACGCGCGGGGACACCAAGGCGTTCTACGTGCAGACCTTCGGCGGGCGCGGCATCCTGTTCCAGCTCAACCCGAACGAGCAGGTCGACGTCATGTACGCCGCCGACGGCCCCTGGCTGCGCAACACGTTCGCCATCAGCGAGAACCTCTGCTGAGGCGGGCGGTTCCGCCGGGCCGCCTGCGGCCCGCGGACCACGCCTTCACGACCGGCCCGGTGTCGTCCCGCGGCGCCGGGCCGGCGGCACCACGTCGGCCGGCCGAGCGGTACCGGCGACCTACTGCTCCGCGTAGCGGTACAGGCGGCTGTCACGCTGACGGAAGCCCAGGCGCTCGTAGAGCCGACCCGCCGCGTCCCGGTCGGGGCGGGAAGTCAGGTCCAGCGTGCGCGCCCCCGCGCGCCGGGCCGCGTCGATCGCCGCCTGGGTCAGCGCGGTGCCCACGCCCTGACCGCGGGCCGCCTCGTCGACCACGACGTCCTCGATCCGGGCGCGCAGCCCGGACGGGATCGGCACCATCACGAGCGTGAGCGTGCCGACGATGGTTCCGTCGGCGGCTCGGGCCACGAAGAGGGTGTTCGCATCGTGCCCCAGGATTCGCGCGAGGGCGTCGGCATCGAGCGGGGCCGCCGACCGGGACAGCTGCGGCAGCAGCCGACCGAACGCCTCGACCAGCTCCGGGGTGGCCTGGGTCGCCACCTCGACCGTCACCGTCACGGACCGAAGGATACGGCTGCGCCGGCCCGCGATCGACACCGGCCCGAACAGACATCCCGGACCGATCGACCATCCACAGTGGAGTAACCATCCGTGATCGTGTCACAAAAAGACACGCTGACATTGTTGGACATAGCGGGCGTATCGCCACAAGGCACGGTCACACAGGGTCGCGCGGCTGGGCCAACGGTGACCGAGGCTCGTAAGCTTCGGTCGTGGCTGGTTGGCTGAGAATCGCCCTACGGTCCTACGCGGCCGCCGCGGGGACGGGCGCCGCCCAGCTCGGCACGGCCGGGGCGCTGAGCATCCTCACCTGGAGCACGGTGCCGACGCCGGAGCAGTGGCGTCGCCAGCTCACCTGGCTGCTGTTCATCTTCGCCACCGCCGTGCTCGTCGGCATCGCCGGCGGCCGACGCTCGATCCGGGCGGTCCGGCTGGCGATCGCCAACCGCCGCAGCGAGTCCACCGGACGGCACCGGGCCCGCGACGTGGCCCGCCGGGTCGGCATGGCCGCCGCCCGGGTGCACGGCGTCGTCTTCGCGTCCCTCGGCGCATTCACATCGTTCGTGCTCGTCTGGCTTCCGGCCCGCACGACGCTGCCCGCCGCCGACGTCCGCACGCTCGCCCTGGCTTCGGGCATCGGCGTGGGCATCGGGGCGGTCGCGGCGCTGCTGTCCCTGGCCACTCCCCCGGTCGCGACCACCGTGGCGACCTGGGTGGGCGCCGTATGGATCTTCGGCCTCACCTCCGCCGGCGTCACCATCGCCACCAACGGCCCGTCGGTCACGCCCCGGCTGGGTGTCCTCGACGCCCCCCACCTCATCGGCGCCGGCGAGTGGTGGCTCGGCCCGGGCCTCATGGTCGTGTACGCGGCGTTCGTGACCGTGGCGGTCGCGGTCACCGCCCGGCGCCTGGGGGCCCGGCCGTTCACGATCGCGCTGTCGGGCCTGGCCGGCCCCGGGATCGTCGCGGCCATCTACCTGACCGTCGGGCCGGGCGAGGGCCTGCTCTCCGCCTACGTCTCCGCGCTGCTCGCGGCCGTGGTCGGCACCGCTGGCGCGCTGGCGACCGTCCACGTGCTGCGCCGCCGGGAGACCGCCCGCAAGCCCGCCGAGGCGACCCCGACCGGCACGTCGACCAGCCCGACCGCGGCCGCCCAGGCGACCACCCAGCCGGCGACCGCCCAGACTGCAACCACCCAAACTGCGACCACCCAGACAGCGACGACGCCAGCCGCCAGCCAGCCAGCGACCAGCTCGACCGCGGCGACCAGCGCCACCACCGCGTCGTCGGCCAACCCGCCGCCGAACCCGGCCTGGCAGTACCCCGCCGCCGCGCAGTACTCGGCGAACCCCTACCCGACCAACCAGTACCCACGCTATTCGCCTGGGACGGAGACGGCCGCGGGCAGCCCGGCGACGAGTTCCACCGCCACAACGGCCGCGCCAACCGCAGCGACCACGACCGCGTCGACCGGCGCGACCACGGCATCGGGGGCAAAGTCCTCGGTGGCCACGTCCTCGGAGGCAAAATCATCGGAGGCAAAGTCATCGGAGGCAAAGTCATCGGAGGCCACGTCTTCGGGCCGGTCGAAGCGTCGGGGCCGGGCCGAGCGGACGCGGGCCGCCAAGTCCACCACCGTGGTCCGTCCCGAGCCGCTGGGGCCCGAGCCGTCCCCCGAGGAGACGCTGCCCCGCACGGCCCGTCCGGCCCAGGTCGTCGCGGTCGAGCCGTCGCGCCCCTCAGCCGACGCCGAGCCCGAGCGGCCCATGAGCCGCCGGGAGCGTCGCCGGGCCGCCAAGCTGGCCGCCGCCCGGGCCGAGGAGGCGGCCCGGCTGGCCAAGCAGATGGCCGAAGAGGAGAAGAGCATCGACAAGCGCGAACGCGAGCACATCGACTGGGTCAAGCACCTGACCAGCGTGCCGGTCGACCCCACCCTGCTCACCCGGCAGAAGTAGCCCGGCCGTAAGGCTCCGGCCCGAGCCCTACCGGCGACCCGGCGGCCCGGTCGCGCCGGGCGTCAGTGCGCATCCACAGTGGACCTGTCCGGCTGGACCGGTCCGTCCTCGTCCGCCGACCCGCCACGGGTCACCACCTTGGCGACCCCCCGGACGCGTCCGGGCGTACGGCCGGTCGCCGGCCGAGCCGGCTCGGCCCGGCCCTCCGGCGACTCTCCCGCCCGGGCCGTCTCCTCCTCCCCCGGGGCCGCCGCGTCGGCCGAGGGCGGCCGCGACGGGGCCGGTTCGCTCGGCGCCTGGGCGTCCGGGGACTGGGCCTTCGGCGACTGCTCCCTCGGCTCTCGGCCGCTCGGTGACTGGGCGGTCGATGCGGGCATCCCGCTCGCGGACGTCCGCGCGTGCGCCGAGGAGACCACGGTCGACGACGACGCGGGGCCCGACGGGGTGACCGCTCCGGCCGGCATCCGGGCGGCCACGTGGCCCACCTCCGGCTGCGGCGTCGCGACGCCGGCCGCCCGCTCGCTGCGCGGGGCGTCGGGCGCGGACTCCGGCCGCCTGGCCGCGCCCGACTCCCCGGGCTGGGCCCCCTCGGCCGGCTCGGCCGGCGGCCCGGCCCGGTCAGCCTCGTCGGACCGCTGCGCGGCCTCCGCCCGGGCGGCCGGTTCCTCGGCCTCGGGCCGGCCGGCGGCCTGCTCGTCGGCGGCCACCTGCTCCTCGGCGGCGGCCCGCCGGGCCGCGTCGCGCATGGCGGTCGCCTGGGCCGCGGCCTCGGCGAGCATCTGCTCCGTGCGGGCCATGGCCGAGGCGACCAGCCGCTCGTGCTGGGCGGTCGCCGCCTCGAGCAGCTCCTCGGCGTCGCGGCGCACCTTGCGGCAGTACTCCTCGGCCCGCGCCACCGCCTCCTTGCGGGAGTTCAGCAGCCGCGTCCAGCGCTCCTCTTCCTCCTGCAGCCACCGCCGGTGCTCCTCGAACTCGGCGACCGCCCGGCTGTGCTGCTCGCGGGTCGACGACAGCTCCCGCTCGGTCCGCTCCCGCAGCTCGTGCGCCGACGCGGTGGCCGAGCGCAGGATCTCCTCGGCCTCGGCGTGCGCGTGCTCCAGGATCTGCTCGACCCGGGGGCCGAGGTGGCGGAACGCGATCGTGTCGTCGACCGTCGGGCGACGCCGCAGCTCGGCGATCTCCTCGTGCGCGCGGTCGAGCTGCTCGGCGAGGCTGCGCATCTCACGCGCCAGCTGGTCATGGGCCGCCTTCGCCGCCTCGACCTGGGCCTGCATGTAGCGCGCCCACCGGTCCACTTCCCGGGTGTCGTAGCCGCGGAAGCCGATCCGGAACGTCGGCGGCCCGGGGTCGAACGGCGGGGCCGCCGTGTCACCGGCCGAGGCGGCGGGCGGGCGGGGTTCGCTGGGCGTGCCGGGATCGCTCGCGCCGGGCTCCGGCGCGGCCGCCTTGGTTGACATCGAAGACGTTCCTCCTGGGGATGGCACGCGGCGCCGACGGGGTGTGGGGGGGGTCGGACGGCTCGTCAGCCGCGGTTCGCGCCCGGGACGGCCGGCGAGGGTGCCGGGACCGGTGAGGTCGGCACCTCGATCGGCGGCTCGGTCGCCGCCTGGTCGGTCGGCCCGGGGCCCGCCGCGGCCTGGGCCGGCTCGCTGTCCACACCAGACGGTCCACGACCGTCCATCTCGGACGGTCCGCGACCGTCCACAGCGGATCGCTCGGCCCGCGGCGGCCGCCCGCCCGCCGGCCCCTTGCCGGTCGACGGCTTGCCGCTCGCCCTCCGCCCGGCCGGCGCCGTGCCCGCCACCGCCTCCGGGCGCGCGGCCGACCCGTCCGGGCCGGGCCGGCCGGCCCGGTCGGCCCCCGGCACCCCGCGCTGGCCGGTCGCCTGCAGCCGGGCCACGTGCTTCTCCGCCGCCGCCCGCACCTGGGCCGCGTACTGCTCGGCCTGCTGCCGGACCAGCGTGGCCTCCTGCTCGGCCGCCGCGAGCGTCTGGTTCGCGCGCTGCTCGGCCGCCATCCGGGTCTGGCGCGCGTGGGCCTCCGCCTCCTCGCGGGTCTCCCGGGCGTACTCCTCGGCCGAGTGGGCGATCGTGGCCGCGTCCTGCTCGGCCTGCGCCCGGATGGCGTCGGCATCCGCCAGGGCCTCGGCCTTGATCCGGTCCGCCTGCGCCGAGGCCTCCTCGAGCATCCGGCGCACCTCCGCCTGGGCCTGCGAGACCAGCTCCTCGGCCTCGGCGCGGACCTTGCGGGCGTACGCCTGGCCCTCCGACACCTCGGCCCGCACCGCCTCCAGGCGCTTGGCGATCGAGGCCTCCTCCTCGGCCCGCCGCGCCTGCTGGCTCTCCTCGTACTCGCGGACCATCCGGTTGAAGTCGTCGGCGATCCGCATCCGCTCGGCCGCGATCTCAGCGCGCTCCTGGGCCAGGCTCTCCGCCGCCGCCTTCCGGATCTCCTCGGCCTCACGCTCCGCCTCGGCCAGAATCTGCTCCACCCGCGGGCCGAGGTGGCGGAACGAGATCTTGTCGTCCAGCTTCGGCCGGCGCCGCAGCTCGACCAGCTCCGCGTGCGCCTGGTGCAGCTGGTCGGTCAGCGAGCGAAGCTGCGCCGCGAGCTCGTCCCGCTCGGCGATCGCGGCCTGCAGCTGGGTCTCGGTGATCTGCGCGTACTGGTCGACCTCGCGCCGGTTGTAGCCACGGAAGGTCAGGGTGAACGTCGGCTCGGTCTCCAACGGAGAGTGCAGCCGCAGGTTGTTCGGTTCACGGCCCATGCCGGTCATGGTCGGGCGTGGACCGCCGGGGGCGTGGCCGATTGGCCCACACGCCCGGGGCACTTCACCCGTCAGGGCGTCGGAATGCCGTCCGGCGGCGGCACGGCGGCCGGCTCGGTGTACTCGGTCACCGGGGCGGAGCCGGCGTCGGTGACGTAGGCCGGACCGAAGTAGTCCTGCTTGCCGTTGGTGACCTTCGACATCCGGCCGCCGCTGTAGCCGGCGTGGCTCGTCGGGGAGAAGGCGAAGGGCACCAGGCCCGGCCCCCGGAACCCGCCCTCCTCGATCGCGGCGATGAGGCCGTCGACGGTGATCTCCCGCCCGGCCCGCTGCAGCGCCTGCACGGTGAGGTAGGCGATCGACATGCCGACGACGACGTTGTTGTCGACCTCGCCGCCGTCGCCGTACTCGTCGAGGATCTGCTGGAACAGGGCGATCCACGGGTCGTCGGGGTTGGTGGCGATCGGCAGGTAGCCGGTGCTGATCAGGCCCTCGAGCAGCGCCTTGTCCACGCCGAGGATGGCGCCCACGGTGGCGTAGTCGCTGCCGGCGGTGGAGGCGACGAAGTGCGGCCGGAACGACAGCTGGTCGGCGGTCCGCAGCACCTGGGCGGTGAAGCTGGGCAGCGTGGCGAGCACGACCACCGTGCAGCCGGCGGACTGCAGGGCCTGCACCTGCGGGGCGACGTTGGTGTTCGTCGGGATGTAGCTCTGCCGCAGCGCGACCGGGGCGCCCAGGCCGGCCTCTACGCCGGCGACGAACTCCCGCCCGAAGTCGTCGTCCTGGTGGAACGCGCACACCGTCTCGCCGGCGGACTCCTCCGCCAGGTAGTGACCGACGATCTTGCCCTCGGTGGTGTAGTCGGTCTGGAACCCGAAGGTGCCCGGGTAGCGGGCCGGCTGGTTCCAGGAGCCCGCGCCCGAGGCCACGAACAGGTCGGGGACCTGCTCCTCCTTGAGGTAGTCGAGCACCGCGCTGTGGGTGGGCGTCCCGAGGCCCCCCACGATCGCGAACACCTCGTCCTGCTCGACGAGCTCCCGCACCACGGTCTGCGTGTTCGCCGGGTTGTACCCGTCGTCCTTGATCAGGAAGACGATCTGGCGCCCGTGCACCCCGCCGTGCGCGTTGACGTGGTCGAAGTACGCCTTCATCGCCAGGGCGACCCGCGAGTAGCTGGACGCCGGTCCGGTCAGCGGCTGGTGCGTGCCGAGGCGGATCTCGGTCTCCGTCACCCCCCGCGGCGGCACATACGGCTCCGGCGAAGGCTGGTCGGTCGGCGAGCACGCCACGACCAGGGCAGCGGCGGTGACCAGGGCGGCGGCGCGGATGGGGCGTCTCATCGCGTCCTCTCTCGTGCGGGGCACGACCGTGGCGGGCCGGGACGGTGCTCATTCTCGTACGTCCGGGATGGGCGGCCTCGCCCCGGTACCGCCCCGTCCCCGGTCGCCCCGCCGACCGGCGCGGGGTCGGCCCAGGTCGAGGCGACCGGAGCGGCCCTGGTCGGCGCGCCCCCAGCCGATCCGGACCCGGCGCGGGCCCCGCCCGAGCCGGGCCGACCAACCGCCGGGCGTGGCGAGCGTGACCAGGACGAGGCACAGCCCGAGCAGGGCCAGCGGCGCGTTGCCGGCCAGCCGGGCCTGCAGCGCCGGGCTCGCGTCCACGGCCGACATCACCTCGGTGGTCACGATCGGCACGGCGACGACGAAGAGCGTGCCCCCGACCGCCCCGACGAGGCGGCCCGCGCCCCCGATCACGACGGCGACCAGCAGGAACAGCGAGGTGGTCAGGCCGAAGTAGCCCGGCAGCGCGGTCCCGGTCAGGTACACGTACAGCCCGCCGCCGAGCCCGGCCGTGGCCGCGCTCGCCACGAAGGCGCCCAGCCGCACCCGGGCGACCGGGATGCCGACCAGCGCCGCGGCCGCCTCGTCGTCGCGCGCCGCGCGCAGGTCGCGGCCCCACCGACCGCGCACCACGGCGGTCAGGATCGCCAGCACCAGCGCCGCCCCGACCAGCGCCACCCAGACGCGGAAGCGCCCCTCCCCGACGGCCGAGCCGACCGGGTCGGGCGCGCGGGGGACGTGCACCCGCAGGCCCTGCTCGCCGCCGAGGGCGTCGACCAGCACGGTCACCGGCGTCACGATGAGGCCGAACACCAGGGTCGCGCCGGCCAGGTACGCCCCGCGCATGCGGACCGCGGCGAGGCCGAGCAGCGCGCCGACGGCGGCGGCCGCGGCCACCCCGGCGAGCAGGGCGACGGGCAGCGTCCAGCCGGCCGCGGTGGGCCCGGCGGCGGCCGCGAAGCGCCCGGAGGTCCCGGCCGGCGGCGCCACCGTGAACCCCGCCGCGTAGAGGGCGTTCTGGGTCAGTGCCGCGGCGTAGGCCCCGGTCGCCATGAACCCGGCCTGGCCCAGCGAGAGCTGGCCGGACAGCCCGACCAGGACGGTCAGCCCGGCCGCGGCGACCAGCCAGGCCACGACCTGTCCGAGGGCGAAGAGCCGGTCCGGCAGGGCGTAGCTCGCGGCCACGCCGGCGGCGAGCAGGGCCAGCCCGGCCACCGCGCCCCGGGCGGCCGGGTTCATCCGGACTCTCGGGTCGTCCATGGCTACGCCCGCCGGATCGTGGGGCCGGCGAAGATGCCGTTCGGGCGGACCAGCAGCACCGCGAGCAGCAGCCCGAGCAGCGCGACCGGGGCGAGGTTCGGCTCGTCGGTGTAGCCGGTGACGTAGTTGAGGACCAGCCCCACGGCGAAGCCGCCCACCACGGCCCCGACCGGGCTGTCCAGGCCCCCCAGGACGGCGGCGGTGAACGCGGTGATGAACACGCCGTCCATGGCGGTGGGGTGCAGGCCCGGGCCGGTGGGCAGCACGAGCATGGCGGCGAACGCGCCCACCCCCGTCGCCAGCCCCCACGCGAGCGTGGTCATCCGCTCGACCTCGACGCCGAGCAGGCGGGACACCTCGGGCGCGAGGGCGGACGCGCGCAGCCGCAGGCCCACCGCCGTGCGGGAGAACAGCAGGGCGAGCCCGACGACGAGCAGCGCCACCGCGCCGAGCACCAGCAGCTTGTACGGCGACAGCGTCGGCACGCCGCCGACCGTCAGCACGGTCTGCGACACCGGCGCGGGCAGCGGGCGGTACTGCAGGCCGAACACCATCCCCAGCACCGCCTGCACCACCATGGCGACGCCGATGGCCACGATGATCGCGTCGAGGTGCCGCTCCGGACCGAGCCGCCGGACGGTGAACCGCTGCATCAGCACGCCGAGCAGGGCCCCGACCAGCGGCGCGAGCAGCAGGCCGAGCCACCACCCCCCGACCCGCGACCCGACCGACCAGGCGACGTCGGCCGCGGCGACGCTGATCGCGCCCTGGGCGAAGTTGACGATCCGCGCGGCCCGCCAGATCAGCACCAGCGAGAGCGCGAACGTCGCGTAGACCGCACCGGTCGCCAGCCCGTCGATGGTAAGGAATATGAATCTGGCCATGTCTACCAGGAACCCCACCAGGCGCGGCGCAGGGTGTCGTCCGCGCGGACCTGGTCCGCCGGCCGGACGGCCACCACCTCGCCGAGGGCCATGACGACGGCGGTGTCCGCAATGGACAACGCGCTGCGGACGTTCTGCTCGACCAGCAGGATGGCCAGCCCGGTCGATGAGCGCAGCGCGGACAGCACCGCCATGAGCTGGGCGACCACCTTCGGGGCCAGGCCGAGCGACGGTTCGTCGAGCATGAGCAGCCGGGGCCGGGCCACCAGGGCCCGCCCGAGGGCGAGCATCTGCCGCTCCCCGCCGGAGAGCTGGTGCGCGGGCTGCCCCCGCCGCCGGGCCAGCGGCTCGAACAGCTCGTACACCTGCGTGATCGCCCGGGCCACGTCGGCCCGGTCGCGGCGCCAGAGCCCGCCCAGGCGGAGGTTCTCGGCCACGGTGAGCTCCTCGACCACCCCGCGCCCCTCGGGAACGTGGGCGAGGCCGAGCCGGACCCGACGGGCCACCGGCACCGTGGCCAGGTCCTGGCCGTCGAAACGAACCGTGCCCGCGGTCAGCGGCAGCAGCCCGGACAGGGTCCGCAGCAGCGTGGTCTTGCCCGCGCCGTTGGGGCCGAGGACCGCGACCACCGACCCGGGGGCCACGTCGAAGCTGACGTCCCGCAGCACCGGGACGCCCCGGTAGCCCGCGCCGACCCCGCGGACCGACAGCAGCGCCGCCACCGTCAGCCGAGGCCGTCGTCGCCGGTGTAGGCGGCGGCCACGACGGGGTTGTCGCGCACCTCGTCCGGAGTGCCGCGGGCGATGACCCGGCCCGCGTCGAGCACCACGATCTCCGGGCACACCCGCATCACCAGGTCCAGCCGGTGCTCGACCAGGAGCACCGAGCAGCCGCGCCGGCGGGGCAGCGAGGTGATCAGCGCGGCGAGCTCGTCGACCTCCTCGGTGGACAGCCCGGCGGCGGGCTCGTCGAGCAGCAGCAGGCGCGGCAGCGACACCAGCGCCCGGGCGAGCGCGACCTTCTGGCGCAGCGCGTGGGGCAGTTCCGACGGGCGCTGCCCGGCGTACGCGGCCAGACCCAGGTCGCTGAGCATCGCCCGCGCGCGCTCGCGGACCTCGGGCTCCTCTCCGGCGGCGCGGCGCAGGCGCAGCAGGGCCGAGCCGATGCCCGTCCGGGCCCGGTCGCGGGCCCCGGTCATGACGTTCTCCAGCACGGTCATGCTCTCGAAGAGACCGCCGTGCTGCAGGGTCCGGGCGATACCGAGCTTGACCAGCTGGTGCGGCTTCGGGTGGAACGGCTCGCCGTCACGCGTCATCGTGCCGGCCTGCGGGGTCACCAGGCCGCAGATCACGTTGAACACCGTGGTCTTGCCGGCGCCGTTCGGCCCGATGATGCCCACGATGGCGCGATCCGGCACCGTGAGCGACACGTCCTCGAGGGCCACCACCGCGCCGAAGCGCACGGTGATGCCCGACAGCTGGAGGGTCACGCCAGCAGTATCACCGCACCGCGTGGGCGCCCGTGCGCTGGGGGACGCCGTCGAGCAGCTCGGACATCTGCTCGACGCCCTCCATGTCGATGTCGACCTCGTAGTCCTCCGGCCGGGTGTGGTCGACGTTCGGCGACACCCGCAGCAGGTTGAGGATCGCGCTGAGCACCACCACGACGACCAGGTTGGCCAGGAGCGTGACGAATCCGATGTAGACGGTCACGTCCGTGTCCAGGCCGAGCCGGGACAGGGGCATCGTCGACCCGCCGAAGTGCTCGCCCACGACCTGGCCGGCGACCACCTTCGGCGTCTCGTAGAGCAGGTACAGCGACCAGCCCAGCCCGCCCAGCATGCCGATCATCAGGGCCCACCGGTGGAACCAGCCGGTGAGCATGCCGAACAGCACCGTGGGCAGGATCTGCAGGATCAGCACGCCCGCGATCGTCTGCAGGTCCAGCGAGAAGGTCGGGGTCAGCAGCACCACGACCCCCGCCGCGAGGAACTTGACCAGCAGGGAGCTCCACCGGCTCACCAGGGTCTCCTCGCGCGCGCTGGCCCGGGGGCGGAGGTACTCCAGGTAGATGGCCCGGGTGAACAGGTTGGCTGTGCCGATCGACATGATCGCCGCCGGGATCAGCGCCGCCACGGCGATCGTGGCGTACGCGATGCCGGCGCTCCACGCCGGGAACCGCTCATGGAAGATCATCGGCGCAATGGTGTTGTAGTCGGAGCCGAAGTTCCCGGCCGCCGGGTCCGCGTCGATGGGGAAGACGTTGCGGGCCACCGCGAAGTAGCCCAGCAGGGCCATGAGGCCCAGCACCAGGCAGTAGATCGGCAGGGCGGCGGCGTTGCGCTTGATCGTGGCCCGGTCCTTCGCGGCGAGGATCGCCGTGATCATGTGCGGGTAGGCGAACAGCGACAGGGTCGAGGCCACGGCGAGCGTGAGGTACGTCCACTGATCGGAATCGGACAGCAGGATGCCGGAGGCGGGGTTGGCGTCGCGGCTGAAGCGCAGGTTCGCGGCGTCGAAGACCTGCCCCCACCCGCCGGACATGGCCACCACCAGCACGGCCGAGAGCACCAGCCACACCAGCAGCACGTCCTTGGCGATGGACAGCAGCGCCGGGGCGCGCAGGCCGCCGCGGAACGTGGGGACCGAGATCATGGCCAGCGCGGCGAGCAGGGGCCACTCCCCCTCCACCCCGATGACCCGGAACACCGCCTCGAGCGCGACGAGCTGGACCGCGAGGTAGGGCAGCGTGGCCGCGATGCTGACGATCGCCACCACCAGCGCCAGCGGCCGCGACCCGAAGCGGGCCCGGGCGAACTCGGCCATCGTGACGAAGCCGTGGGCGTGCGCCACCGACCAGTACCGGGTCGAGACGAAGTAGACCAGGGGCGTGGCGAGCAGGGCGTACGGCACCGCGTAGAAGGCCATCGCCCCGTTGCCCCACGCGAAGGCCGGCAGGGCGACGAACGTGTAGGCCGAGTAGGCAGCCCCGCCGATGAGGAACCAGGTCACCCAGTTGCCGAAGGCCCGGCCCCCGATGCCCCACTCCTCCAAGCGGTGCAGGCCGGTCGAGGGCCGACGCCAGCGGGTCGCGGTGAAGGACAGCGCGACCATGACCGCGAACAGGGCCAGGAAGACGACGGTCGCCGTGTCCAGCCTCACCATCGCGGTCTCCGGACCTTGGTCATGAGGTAGACGAACGTGATAGTTGCGGTCATCACGAAGATGCAGGCGAGCTGGTACCAGTAGAAGAACGGCAGGCCGAACAGGCGCGGGGTGTCCCGGTTGTACAGCGGGACGGCCAGCAGCATCACGACCGGCACCAGCATCAGCCAGTTCAGCCCGCGCCGCCGGGTCGACGTCGCCCGGCCCGACCCGCCGTCCCCCGGCCACGACGGCGGCGTCGGCGCGAGGTGCCGGGACGCCGGGCCGTCCCGGCCCACCCGTCGGTCGTGACCCTCCTCGGTCAGGGCGCGGCCGGCCTCGGTCTGGGGAAGACCCGGGAGCGGGCGCCCGCCGACCGGCCCGGGGCGGCCGAGCGCTCCGGGTGCGAAGGCGCCGGGCCCGAACACCGCCGGCCCGGGCCGACCGGGCCGCGGGCCGAAGCCACCGGGGCCCGGGCCACTGGGACCGAACCCACCGGCACCGGACGCACTGGGACTGGACCCGCTGGGACCGGGCCCGCCCGGGCCATGACCGCCCGGACCAAACCCGCCCGGGCCGGACGCGCCCGGATAGCCGCCGGGGCCCGAGGCGCTTGAACCAAACCCGCTTGCCCCGAACCCGCTCGGGCCGGGCCCACCCGGATACCCACCGGGAACGGGCGCACCGGCCCGCGGCCCGTCCGCGCCGACCCCGCCGGGACCGGCCCCGCCCGGACCAGAGCCGCTGGGCCCGTACCCGCCGGGTCCGTACGCGCTCGGCCCGTACCCACCAGGACCAGCACCGCCGGGCCCGAACCCGCCCGGACCGGACCAACCCGGATACGCACCGGGGCCGGGCCGGGGTGCCGCGCGGCCGCCCGGCCCGTCGGGGTCCGGTCCGTACCCCTGCTGTTGCCCGGCGTCGCTCACCCGATCCCCCTACCTGCCACGCCTAATCCCTTCGGGCAGCCGAGAACCGGACGTTCGGCCAGGCTGCACCGTGACATCTAAGCGTCGGGCGGCCGGCGTGGCAACTGGCGGTTAACAAAACTGTCGTTCGGGCGCAACCGATTTGGGCGGGGTGCCTCCCTAATCGATCAGCGCGGGGTAGATCAGTTGCCGCAATTGCGGACGGATCGGGTAGGTGCTGGAGGGCATGAGCTGGGTGAAGAACAGGACGGTCAACTCCTCGGCCGGGTCGACCCAGAACGCCGTGCTCGCCACCCCGCCCCAGTAGTACTGGCCGGGTGTGCCCATGGTCTTCGAGGGCACGGGGTCGAGCAGCACAGCGAAGCCGAACCCGAAGCCGATGCCCTCGAAGTTGGTCTCGGCGAAGCCACCGGTCGACAGCTGCTGCAGGTCGGCGCCGCCGGGCAGGTGGTTCTCGACCATGTACCGCACGGTGCGGCTGCCCAGCAGCCGGTGCGGGCGCCCGCCCTGGCCGCCAGCGGCGGCGTCACCCGAGGCGGCGTCACCCGAGGCGTCCGCGCCGGTCGTGGGCGGGTCGTACGCCCCCTCACGCAGCAGCATCTGGGTGAACCGGTGGTAGTCGGCGGCCGTGCTGATCAGCCCGGCGCCGCCGGCGAGCAGGGTCGGTTCCCGCAACGCCTCGTCCCCGAGCAGGTCGTAGCGTGACAGGCCGCCGGTGGGCCCCGGGATGTAGAGCGCGGCCAGGCGGTCGACGTCGTCGCCGCTCACCCACCACCGGGTGTCGGTCATACCCAGCGGACGGAGGATCCGCTCGCCGATGAACTGGTCCAGCCGCTGGCCCGAGACCACCTCGATGAGCCGGCCCAGCACGTCGGTGGCGACCGAGTAGCCCCACCGGGTCCCGGGCTGGAACAGCAGCGGCAGGTTCGCCCACGCCTGGCACGCCTCGGCGAGGTCGACGCCGGGCGGCGGCAGCAGGTCGTAGCCCGCGGCCCGGTACAGCGCGTCGACCACCGAGGTCTGCAGGAAGCCGTACGTCAGCCCACTGGTGTGGGTGAGCAGGTGCCAGACCCGGATCGGCTCGGTC
>Ga0310834_100309_pt1 | contig 67363 bp, 62 predicted proteins | sample SM_ome_2_FD_201314 | JGI IMG/M metagenome (GOLD analysis project Ga0310834, IMG submission 201314) | Sorghum-adapted microbial communities enriched on stacked mutant (SM) sorghum from Joint BioEnergy Institute, Emeryville, California... ...
TTGGACGACCTGGCCAACCCCGCCGACATGCGCAACCTGTGGCCGCCAGCCACGGCTACGGGCCGGACGGTGGTCACGACGCGCCGTCGGGATGCCGCCCTGGTGCAGGGACGCACACTGATCGACGTCGGCGTGTTCACGCCGGAGGAGGCTGTCGCCTACCTGCGCGGCAAGCTCGGCGATGAGGCAGACCGCTTGGACGAGGCGGTCGAGTTGGCTGCCGATCTGGGGTATCTGCCGTTGGCGTTGGCCCAGGCCGCCACCTACATCCTCGACCAGGATTTGACCTGCGCCGACTACCGGCAACGGTTGGCCCGCCGCCGACTGGCCGCCCTGTCCCCCGACTTGCTGCCCGACGACCAGGCGGCCCCGGTGGCCGACACGTGGGCCCTGTCGATCGACCTGGCCGACCGGGCCACCGACGGCCTGGCCGGCATCCTGCTACAGATCGCCGCCCTGCTGGATCCCAACGGCATTCCCACCGGCCTGTTCGCCACCCGGGCGGTCCTTGCTCTCTGCCGGGACCGCCTCGGGCGGACCATAGATGGCGAGGACACGCACGACGCGGTTCGTGCCCTGCACCGGCTCAGCCTCGCCACCCACGACAGCGGCAGCTCACTGCTGCGGGTGCACGCCCTGGTGCAGCGGGCCACCCGGGAGGCCACCCCCGACGGGCTTCACCGGCCGCTTGCCGTCACCGCCGCCGACGCCCTGATCGAGGTGTGGCCCAAGCCGGAACGGGACGCCACCCACGCCCAACACCTACGCGCCAACACGGCCCGTCTGCACACCACCACCGGAACCCTGCTCTGGGACCAACAGGAAGGTGCCCACCCCGTCCTGTTCCGGGCCGGCAACAGCCTCGGCGAGACCGGTCTCGTGACCGCCGCCGTGGCCTACTACCACGACCTGCACACCACCGCCTGTCAACACCTCGGCCCCGACCACCCCCACACCCTCACCACACGCAACAACCTCGCCCACTGGCGTGGTGAGGCAGGAGACCCCGCCGGCGCCGCCGCCGCACTCGAACAACTCCTCACCGACCGTCTGCGGATCCTCGGACCCGACCACCCCCACACCCTGGCCACACGCCACAACCTCGCCTACTGGCGTGGTGAGGCAGGAGACCCCGCCGGCGCCGCCACCGCACTCAAACAACTCCTCACCGACCGTCTGCGGATCCTCGGACCCGACCACCCCCACACCCTCACCACACGCCACAACCTCGCCCGCTGGCGCGGCCGGGCCGGTGTGAGTGACGACCGCGCGGAACACGATCGGCGACACCAAAGCCGCAGGTTTCGGTGGACGTGGCGCGGCACGAGGAAGCCGGAGCTGAACGGCTGACGAGTTCCGGGGACAGGATCACCGATCCCGCAGGACGATCTGGACGTTACCCTTCCTCGGGTGACGGAGCTGGCACCCGGCATCTATGAACGCCTCATCACCGCCGGCGTCGCCCGCCAGCTCCAACGCCTCGATCCGGCCCTCGTGGAGCGGGCGGCTCTGGACCCGGCCGACGCCCACGAGGTGCTCGCCCGGCACATCGCGGCGCTGGCCCGTCGTGCGCTCCGGTCCGTCCCCGGTGGCCCGGGCCCGGACCGGGTGGCCCGGCAGGTCGAACTGGCCAACCGGATCGCCGAGGGCATCGCCGCTCTCGATCCTGGGTCCGCCACCCCGGACGACCGGGTGGCGGAGGCACACCGACAGCTTCTCACCGCCATCGCCCGGCCGCCGACCCCACCGGCCCGGCCGCGGTTTCCCGACCGCCCCAGTACCCCACTCTCCACCGGTGCACTGCTGGTCAATGGTCGCCACCAGCCCCGCATCGGTCACGAGGTCGCCACCGAGATGGCCTCCGCGGACGAGGTCGACCTGCTCTGCGCCTTCATCACCTGGACGGGCGTACGCATCCTGGAGCCCGCGATCCGCGACCTGATCTCCCGCGGCGGCCGGCTCCGGGTCATCACCACCACCTACCTCGGTGCGACCGACCAGCGCGCCGTCGACCGGCTCAGCGAACTCGGCGCCACCGTCCGGGTGTCGTACGAGACCAGGACCACCCGGCTGCACGCCAAGGCGTGGCTGTTCCGCCGCCACAGCGGCGCGACCACCGCGTACGTCGGCTCGTCGAACCTGTCCAGGTCCGCGCTGGTCGACGGGCTGGAGTGGAACGTCCGGATATCGGGTCTGGAGCAGCCGCACGTCATCGACACCTTCGAGGCGACGTTCACCGACTACTGGAACGACCCGGCCTTCGAGGAGTACGACCCCGCGCAGGACCGTGATCGTCTCCGACGTGCGCTCCGGCACGAACGCCAGCGGTACCGACCGAGCGGCGCCCGGCTCGCGGACCGCGAGGAGCCGGACGTCGAGTTCGCCGGCATCGACGTCCGGCCGTACGGCTACCAGCAGGCGATCCTCGCCAGCCTCGACGCCGAGCGCCTGGTGCACGGCCGGCACCGCAACCTGGTGGTGATGGCGACCGGCACCGGCAAGACGGTCGTCGCCGCCCTGGACTACCGCAGCCTGCGTGACCGGCGCGAGGTCGACTCGCTGCTCTTCGTCGCGCACCGGGAGCAGATCCTCCGGCAGAGCCGGTCCGTGTTCCGGCACGTCCTGCGGGACGGCAGCTTCGGCGAGGTCCTGGCCGGTGGCGAGAGGCCGCGCATGTGGCGGCACGTCTTCGCCTCCGTGCAGTCGCTGCACCGGCTCGGTGACGAGGAGCTGCCGCCAGACCGGTTCGACATGGTCATCGTCGACGAGTTCCACCACGCCGAGGCACCGACGTACGCCAGGCTCCTGGAACGGCTGAACCCCCGGGAACTCCTCGGGCTCACCGCGACCCCGGACCGCGCCGACGGCGGCGACATACGCCGCTGGTTCGGTGGGCGGACCGCCGTCGAGCTGCCCCTCTGGGAGGCGTTGGAGCGACAGCTTCTCGCGCCGTTCCAGTACTTCGGCCTGCACGACGACGTCGACCTGTCGACGCTGCGCTGGCGGCGCGGCCAGGGCTACGACCAGGCCGAGCTCAGCCGCGTCTACACCGGCAACCACGCCCGCGCCGCGAAGATCCTCCAGGCGGTGCGCGACAAGGTCGACGTGCACCGGATGCGCGCGCTCGGTTTCTGCGTCAGCGTCGCGCACGCCGAGTACATGGCGGCCACCTTCGCCAGGTCCGGGATCCCGGCCGCCGCGGTGACGTCCCGGACCGATCCCGACGAGCGACCGGCCCTGATCGACCGCTTCCGGCGCGGCGAACTGCGGGTGCTCTTCACGGTCGACCTGTTCAACGAGGGTGTCGACCTGCCGATGGTCGACACGATCCTGATGCTGCGGCCGACCGAGAGCGCCACCGTCTTCCTCCAGCAGCTCGGCCGGGGTCTGCGGCTCGACCCGGGCAAGGCCTGTCTGACCGTCCTCGACTTCATCGGCGGTCAGCACGCCAACTTCCGGTTCGACCTGCGGTGGCGGGCGCTCACCGGGGTCAGCCGCCGCGCCCTCGCCGAGGCCGTCGAACACGACTTCCCGCACCTGCCGAGTGGCTGTCACATCCAGCTCGACCCGGTGGCCAGGGACATCGTCCTGGCGAACCTGCGCTCCGCGCTGCCCACCTCGACGGCGAACCTCACGAGGGAGTTGCGCGAACTCGGGGACGTCAGCCTCGGCGTCTTCCTCGCCGAGACCGGCCTGGAGCTGGAGGACATCTACCGCCGCAGAACCGTCGGCGGCTGGGCCGGGTTACGCCGCCGCGCCGGTCTGAACCGCCGACAGCCCGGCCCGGACGACGCCGCCCTCGGCGCCGCGATCGGTCGGATGCTGCACCTGGACGATCCCGACCGGATCGACCTGCTGCGCCGGGTCGCCGCCGGACAGCGCCCCGGGCCCGGCAGGCTCGCGCGTCTGCTGCACGTCGCGCTCTGGGGCAACAGGATTCCGCTCGACCGTGTGCGTGAGGGGCTGGAACGGCTCTGGGCGCATCCGGACCGGTGCGCCGAACTGGCCGAGCTGGCGGACGTCCTCCAGCGCCGTGTCCGCCGGGTCACCCACGGGCCGATCACCGAGACCGTTCCGCTGCGGGTGCACGCCCACTACAGCCGCGACGAGGCGTGCGCCGCCTTCGGCGTACCGAATCCGACCCAGCTCCGCGAGGGGGTGAGGTGGGTTCCGGACGAGCGGGCCGACCTCTTCTTCGTCACCCTGGTCAAGTCCGAGCTCCACTACTCCCCCACCACGATGTACGCCGACCGGGCCGTCACCGAAACGCTCTTCCAGTGGGAGTCCCAGAGCACCACCTCGGCGGCGTCGGCGACCGGACAGCGCTACATCCACCACGCCGCGCGGGGCTCGACGGTGCACCTGTTCGTCCGCGAGACCAAGGTCCGTGACGGTGACCTGGGTGCGCCACCGTACCTGTACGCCGGCCCGATGACCTACGTCTCTCACACCGGGGACCGACCCATGCGCATCATCTGGCGGCTCACCCACCCACTCCCACCCGACGTGTACGCCACCGCCCGTGCCATCGCCGCCTGAGCCGCGTCCTGCACCCGAGGACGTGCCCGGCGGGCCGGATCCGGACGGCCGTCGGGTTCCGAAACCGAAACACGTCGACAGGTGAGGCGACTGTCAAGATCCGGCGGGTCTCCCAACCGTGATCGCCACACGCCGCGGGTTCCGTGTTGTCAGTACATGCATTCGCATCCACCGAACAGGTGGTCTGTTCGGAACCATGCACCGAACCGAGCCGGTTTTCCGATTCGGTTTCACCATCCATGATGGATCCGGTCGCCCGGAACGGGCGGCGAGGCAACCACGCCACATCGGAGTCCAATTATGATCAACAGATATCCGGGACGGTGCGGAGCCTGCCGTGGCACCGTCGACGCGGGGGCCGGACAGGTCGTCAACGAAAACGGGCGCTGGCAGACGTATCACAACCAGTGCGCGCCCGAGAGGATCGCCCCGCCGGTCGGCGAGCACGACGGCTGGCATCACATGCCGCTCGCGGCCATTGACGTCGAGACCACGTCCAACGACCCGTTCGAGGCGCGTGTCATCTCGGCCGCCGTCGTCCTACCCGACGGAAGCGGCCAGGCGTGGCTGGTCAACCCCGGTGTGCCGATCCCTCCCGACGCGACCGCGATCAACGGGATCACCGACGAGATGGTCCAGAAGGACGGACTTCCCGCCCGGCAGGCCCTGGCCGAGATAGGGGTGGCGCTCGGCAAGCTCGTCGTCGACGAGGTTCCGATCGTCGCGTTCTGCGCACCGTACGACGTCACCGTCCTCCACCGGGAACTGGGCCGGCACCACCTGCCGGCCGTGAACTGGGACGACGCGGTCATCATCGACCCGTCCGTACTCCACCGACACGTCGAGCCCACCTGGTTCGCCCAGCGGACACTCGGCGATCTCTGCCGGTACTACCAGGTCGAACTCGCCAGGGCACACGACGCGCTGAGCGACGCCCAAGCAGCCCGTGAGCTGGCCCGGTCGATCGCGGCCCGCCACCGCGAGATCGCCCAGACGAGGCCGCGCGACCTGCACCGTCGCCAGATTCGGTGGCACCGCGAACAGGCGATGGATCTGCAGAGGTCGTTCGACCGTAGAGGAATCCGCAAGAAGGTACCGACCGAGTGGCCGCTTGAGACCGAACGGCGTGGATAGGGTCAGTCAGCCGCCCTCCCGTGCCCCCGGGTACGGAGCATCGCGCGAGAAATCCGGGCGCGCTCCCCACCGCGGGGTGGAGTTTTCAGCCCGATACCGGCATCCGTGAGAATCCGCAGGTCGAGTTCCCACTCGAACCGGCACCGCTCGCGCCACAGGCTGAAGGCGCCACTGATGTGCTCGTCGGCAAGCTCGGCGGTCATCCCGGTGACCTTCATCAGATGACTCCGAGCCTGCTCCGCCAAGCCTCTGACGGTCGCCAGGCCGAAATGGGTGACGGTGTGGCAGTCCGTACACAGGCAGATGAGGCGACCCAGTCGCTGGACCCGCGTCGACTCGTCGTACACCCAACGCTCGTGCGCCTCCAGCCGGCGTCCCCGTGCGGGATCCGCCGCGGCACCACACACCTCGCACCGTCCGCCGGCCCGTCGCACGACCATCCGACGCAGTCGCTCCCAGTCCCTCTCGGCGACGCAGGAGCGAACGTTGGTGAACCAACACGTGCTCGGCACCAGATCGACGAACAGGCCCTCGCCGAGGCCACGGTCCTCGCCGGGCAGGACATCCGGGAGATCCGGCGCCGCGGACCAGCGCGCCAGCTCCTCCATGCCCTCCCGGGGCGCGTACCAGCGACGCGCCGTTGGATCCCACCGCGCGCCGGCCCACCGCGCCTCGTCCTTCTCCGAAAACGGCACGTCCAGCCAGATCCGCGTCACCGTCTCCACCACCGACTCACCGTGCTCCGGTCGTCACGACCGCACCGTTCGGCCCGCCACGGGGTCTGACGAACACCGGCGCCCGCGACGGCGACCTCACCGAACGACGTAGTCGAACTGCTCCAGGCGCTGCCGGGCGACCTCCAGCTCCTCGTCGGTGAAGAGCCACCCGAACTCCGGCCGGGTCACCAGCGCCTCCACCGTCAGGTCGAGCCGTCCCCGCTCCCACAGCGCCACGAAGCCGTCGGAGATGACCGGGCTGGCCAGCAGCCGCTTCGCCGTCGCGATGCTGCCGTGCTCGGCGAGCATGCTCCGGAAGTACGTGGCCTTGTAGCCGGCCTCCCGGAGCGCGTCGTCGTACAGCCTGCGCATCGCACGGTCGAAGTCGGCACCGGTGGCCCGTCCCGGCGGGATCGGCGCGCCGGCCCCGGCCGGCGCCGGCGCCTCCCCGTCGGTCGCCGGCTCCACCGGGGTGGGCCCGTCCGCCTCGACCGGCCCGGCCGCCTGCTCGTTGCGGCGGGCGACGTAGCCACGCAGGGCGTCGACCGAGGTGAAGACCTCGTAGCCCAGCTCCTCCATGCGGGCCAGCTCGGGGTTGACGTCCAGCTCCAGGACGACCGGGTTGCCCTGGCCGGGCTGCAGGCCGTCCGGCCAGTACGCCTCGGCGACCCCGAGCACCCGCCCGGTGGCCGGGTCGGCGATCTCGGCGTCCAGCGCCGGCTGGGCGCACCCGGCCGCGACCAGCTCGGCGACCAGCGCCCGTACCTGACCGGCCCGGACGTCGTCGGCGTCCTCCTCGGTCACCACCACGACCGGACGCAGCGGCTCGTCCGCCGGCTTGGTGCCGTCCCGCAGGGTTGCCAGGAAGGTGTTGGCGGCATTCGCCAACAGTTCCCGGCGGGCGGCGAGGAAGTCCAGGTACCGGTCCGGCCGCCACAGCTGTGGGTCGGTCGGGATCCACTGTGACTCCAGCGCACCCGGCTGGGTCGCCATGGTCTCGGCGAGGTAGTCCTCCGGCGGCCGCCGTCCGAGCGCCAGCTTGGTCTTCTGCGTGAGGAAGCAGAAGTTCGCCACCGCGTTGACCTCGGAGCGGGCGTAGCCGTGCTTGTAGAGCAGCGACTTGGGAAAGATGTGGTGCACCTGCAGCGAGGCCAGGTGACCGAGCGTCTCGCTGCGCAACTGCAGCCCGGACCCGAGGTCCCGGGCCCCGAGTACCCGGGTCAGCAGGTAGAGCAGGGGATAGAACCGCGACCCCCGCCCGAAGCCCTCGAAGTCGTGGCCGTCGATGGCGAGGTTGCCACCGCGCCACCGGGTCAGGCTGGCGATCAGCCCGTCGATGCCGCTGCGCGCCACCGTCTCGTAGTCCTGACCGAGGATCGTCTCGGTGGAGCCGGCGAACCGCCCCCACAGCGCCGCGTGGACGTACCAGTAGAGCATCCGGTCCCGCTCCACCGCGTCGCGGAACGACCCCCCGTTCAGGTGCAGGAACCGGGAGACCACCGGAAAGGCGTACCGACCCATCAGCACCCGGTCGTGGTCGAGGCCGAGCCGACCCGAGATGGTGTCGAGGAAGTCGCTGACGTACTGCCGGGTCGCCTCCAGCGCCTCGGCGAACGCCGCCGACGGGAGGCCGTCGAGCGCGTCGAACGGAGCCCGCCCGGTCGCCACCGCGTTGACGTTGCGCAGCAGCCAGTCGAGGCTGAAGTGGAACCCGGCGCCCTCCCAGGTTCCCAGGTGTTTGCGCATTCTCGACCGGGCCTCGGGCCAGTCGGCGCAGAGCTTGGCCAGCGCCAGGTCGCCCTTGGAAAGCTTGGTGCCGCCGGAGTTCACCCGGTTGAAGATGTCGACGACGATGTCGACGGTCATGTGCCCGCCGGTGATCTTCTCCTGGTGGAACTCGCGTTCGAGCAGGTTCCGCAGCCGGCTGAGCCGGGTCATGTACGGAACGATCCTCGGTACCAGCTCCGGGTGGGCGTTCAGCTTCGCGATCTGTGCCTCCAGGCCACCCTCGGCGAAGAGCGCGGTGACGTCCACCCAGGTCGGGTCGTCGCGCATCTTCGCCGGGGCGTAGAACTCGAAGGCCTCCGACTCGACGTTGAACCGCAGGCCGGTGAAGGCGGCCGGGTCACCCTCGAAGAATGCCGGCGGCCGGCCGCGGACGACGCCGTACAGCGAGGTGATCCGCTGCTGCCCGTCCAGCAGCAGGAGCTTCACCCCGCCGCCGAGCTGCCCGGCACCGCGCACCGAGCCGGGGTTGGCCTCGGTCTCCCAGACCAGCAGGGCACCGACCGGAAAGCCGAGGTAGAGCGAGCGCATCAGCCCTCGTACCTGGTCCCGGTTCCACACGTAACCGCGCTGGAACTCGGGCAACAGCACGGTGCCGGAATCGATCTGGTCGAGGATCGTGCCCAGCTTGCTCACGTCGGCTCCGGGGAGGGTCGAGGGGGTGACAATCGACGAGCAACAGATGAATGTATCGATCCAAAACGTGACGCACCATCACACGAGGAGTCGACTTTCGTACCGTTTCCCCGGGCACCCCGTCCGCCGATCATCCCGTCGCTACCATCCAGCGCAAATGACCCGCCGGTGGTTTCGGCGGCGGCGGGGTCGTCGTTGCCGCACCCGCGCCCGAGCGGGATCGCGGTACCCGGGTCGCGGGTCGGAACGGGGGTACGGGGGTCGTGAGGGAACTCGTGGTGCTGGTGCCGGTCGTCGTGGGCGTCGGCGCGGTCTGGGGGTTGGTGGCGAGCGTGTCCGCCGTCCTGCGTCGCGCCTGGTCGGCGCCGGCCACCTGGGTTCGGTTCGCCGTACTCGCCGCCTCCGCCGCGCTGCTCGGCTACGGTTACGGGCTCCTCCGCATGGGGGGCCTGGACCAGGAGGAGACCTGTGTCCACCTCCGACACCAGCGGTACGACGAGGACTTCGTGCGGGAGCACCACGCGGAGCAGCTGCGGTGGTTTCCCCTGCACAGCTACTGCAACGCCGATTACGACCTGGTGCCTGCCTGGGTCAACCCGTCGGTCGCCCTCCTCGCCCTCGCCGCGGTCGGCGCCGCCGCGGTCGCGGTCACACTGGCGGTGCGGAGCCGGGGGCGGGCGCGCCGAGTCGGCCGCGGGACCGCGTGACGCGTGGCCCGGCGGGGCGGCGACCGTCTCCGGCGTGGCCTGGCAGGCGACCGCGACGACCGGCCCGGATCACGGGCCTGCGGGCCGGCGGTCGGCCGGGATCCTCCCGGCCGCCAGACGGGACAACATCGCCTGGTGCGCCTCCCAGCCGTCGGGAAACCTGACCGGGACGTTCAGGTGGACCGGCTCGGCGGACGGGTGGGCGTCGAGCAGCTCGGCGATGCCCGCCCGGGCCACCACCACGCAGGCGTGCCGGTGCCGGGAGGTGAGCACGCACAGCCGCCCCGCCTCCAGGTGGAACGCGGTGGCGTCCCGCCGTCCCGAGAGCGGATGCAGCACGATCGTCACGTCGTACTCCCGGCCCTGCAGCCGGTTGGCGGTGTCGACGGTGACGCCCGCGCCGGCCGGACCGAGCCGGGCCCGGATCGCCGCCACCTGGTCCCGGTGCGCCGCTCCGATCGCGATCCGGTCCGGCGTCACCGGAGCCCCCGACGGCTCCCGTTCGGACACCGCCACCGCGCCCCGCTCCAACAGCCGTACCGCCAGCGCGGCGCAGGCCGCGGTCGCCTCCGCGTCGGTGCGCAGGGTGTGCCGGGCCGGCAGCTCGTACAACGCCCACCCGGTCGCGGCGGCCAGATCCAACGCCTCGTCGATCGGCCCGCCACCGGAGCCGGCCGTGGTGAACGTCAACGACCGCTGTGCGGCGGTCGTACCGGCGGCGAAGCCGGTGAACGGGTAGAACGCCTCGGCCACCACCGGGGCCGCCGAGGCGGGCAGCCGCCACGACACCGGCAGCCGGTGCACCGGCAGCTCGGGGTTGTGCCGTAGCAGCACGGCGACGGCGGACTGCATCGGGTCCCAGGTCAGTCCGAGCCACCGTTCGGTCTCCACGGTCGAGAACGGGTCGAGCTGCCCCGGGTCGCCCACGAACAGCGCCCGGTCGAACCGTCCGGCCACCCGGAGCAGCGCGTCCGAGCGCATCTGGTACGCCTCGTCGACGATCGCCCAGGGCCAGCGCCCTTCCGGCACGGTCGCCCACTTGGCGGCCGTGCCGATGATGACGGACGGCTCGCCGAGGTCGGCGACCTTCGCCGCGACCCGGACCGTCGAGTAGTGCGTGATCCGCTCGCTCGCGGTGTAGTCGGTCGCCGAGAGCCGCCCGATCGGCAGCTTCGGCTCGGCCTGGGCCAGCCGCGCGACCAGGTCGTCGACCTGCTCGTTGGTCTGGGCGATCACGATCAGCGGCTCGCCGGCCCGGGCCAGCTCTCCGGCGGCCCGCACCACCAGCGTCGACTTGCCGGCTCCGGGCGGCGAGTCGACCACCACGCCCAGGTGGTTTCCGGACGTCAGGTCGGCCAGCACCCCGTCGACCGCCCGGCGGGACGCCTCGGCCGGCGACTCCGGCGGTCGCGGCTGTGCCTGCCCGCCCGCCCCGACCACCGGCTCGGCACCGGAACGCGGCACCACCACGCCGAGAGACCCTGCTCCCGGCTGCACCCACCGGTGCGGCGTCGTCGTCATTCCCACTCCTCGTCGGCGGTCGGCTCGGCGGCCTCCTCGTACGCCGTCGGCGGCCCGCCGTGCGTCCACGGCGTCTCCTCCGGGGAGGGGAACTCGCCGGACGGCACGAACGTGTCGGAGAGCGTGGTGTAGCAGAGCCGCTGTCCCACCTCCGGCACGCTCCCCGGCGCCGGGGTCAGCGACCGGCCCAGTCCACTGGTCAGCTCCAGCACCACGTCGGTCCCGGTGCCGTCCGGCCGCGCGGTCACCGTGACGACCAGGGTCTTCTGCTGCGGCCGGTCCGGCGAGTAGACCACCGCGCCCGGGGCGACCTGCACCGGGTCGGTGGTCCGGACCGTGATCCTCGGCCGCAACACCCGGCGCCTGCCGCTGGCGTCGATCCGGTTCGCGTCGGCCACGATCACCTCGCCGACGAACGCCTCGCCGGTGAGGCGGTGGTCGGCCATCACCAGCGGGTCGTCGTACGCCCGCTGAACCTCGTAGGACTGGAGGGCCCGCTCCAGCCGGTGCAGGCGCCGCGCGGCGGCGACCGCACCGTCCCGGGCCGACTGCGGGGCCGCGCCCGCGTCCACGTCGGACGCGAAGTCGGTGAAGGCGTCCCGGTCCTGCGCCCAACGCTGCGCCACCCGCGCCCCGGGCGGCAGGTCGCGCAGCAACGCCAGCCCACGCCACATCAGCTCCCAGGTCGGCGCCAGCTGCCCCCGCAGCGCGTCGGCCAGCGCCTCGGACGCCCGCGCCCGCCGCCCGGGGTCGTCACCCGCCTGCGCGTAGGCGGCGATCAGCGGTGCCAGGACCCTGCCGTCGAAGGTCGGGTCGGTCAGCGGGCCGGCCGGTGGGAAGTGCAGGGGGTTCTCGGCGCGGGCCGCCGCCTCGGCCCCGGTGAGCCCGGCCGGCGGGTCGATCCAGGCCAGCAGCGCGGCCAGGTGGTTGTCCTCGACCGGGGACTGCCCGGTCGCCCAGTGCAGAGTCAACGCCTCGGTCATCGCCAGCAGCAGGCACGACCCGGGATACTCGGCCCGGTCGGCGAGAAACGTCAGCCAGCGGCCGAGCAGCGGCACCGACGGGGGCACCGGGTGGTCCCCGTCGGTACGGCGGAACCGGGTCGACCGGCCGAGCAGCCGGGTGAACCGGATCCCGGCCGGGTTCGGCACGAACACCTGCGGCGCGTCGACGTACCGGTGCCGGATCTCGCTGCCCCGGTTGACCGGAACCTCCTCCGTGTCCTTCCGGAAGCTGTCCAGGTACGGCAGCACCACCTCGGCCAGCTCGGCGGCGAACCCGAACCGCTGGTCGCGGTTGCGCGGCTGCGGCACCAGCAGCAGTCTCGGTGCCTCCGGGTCGGTGCCGACCAGCGCGGCCAGTGGTGCGTTCGCCTCACCGGCCATGCCGAGCGGCACGAAGACCAGCGGCCGGGCGGAGACGTGCAGGTGCCGTACCGTGGCGATGCGCTGGGCGACACCGGCCGCCACCGCCTCGGCACGGGCCAGCGCGGTCAGGGTGCTCATCCGGCCGCCCCCCGGTCACGCCCGGCGCCGGCGGTGCCGCGCCGACGGGTGCGGAGGCCGGTGCCGGGACCGTCGCCGACCTCCCGGACCGCGGTCGTGCCGCGGCGACGGACGGTGCTCATGCCGGTGCCCCGGCCAGCGCCTCGGCCCGCAGCCGCGCCGCCGCCCGCAGCAGCGCGGCCGCCTCGGCCTGGTCCTCGGTCGCGGGCAGCGTGTCGTGCGCCAACGCGAGCACGGTCTCGACCCGGTCGATCCCGCCCAGCGCCTCCCGGGTCGCCGGGCCGAGCGCCGCGGTGCGGCCGCGTGCCTCGTCCCGGCAGAAGTACGCCAGCTCGCAGACGGCCAGGCAGTCCGGCGAGTAGCGGGCCTCGACCGCCCGCAGCGCGGCGACGAGCTCGGCCGGGTCGCGGGTCGGCACCCCGGCGGCGTCCGGCGCCAGGTCGAAGCTGAGGTCCGGCGGCAGCGTGGCCAGCAGCTCGTCGATCCGGGTCATCCGGCCGAGCTGGCGGCGCAGCACGGCGAGCTGCTTGCGGACGTCGATCAGCGCCGCCGTCGGCCGGTTGGTGAAGTCGAGCGGACAGACCAGCACCACGTCGTGCGAGACGATCCCCGGGTCGAGGCCCGCCTCGGCCAGCATCGTGCGCATCGCCAGCACGTAGACCGCCGACTGGGTCGCCGCCGCGGAGACCTTGCCGGCGTCGGCCTGCCCGTCGATGATCGCGAACGACTTGATCTCGACGACGTGGAACCGGCCGCCTGCCTGGAGGGCGACCAGATCCGGTTCGAGGTAGACCGGCTGCCCGGCGACGTCGAGTCGCAGCAGCGGGTGGTCGAAGAGGGTGCCCGCGTCGGCGGTCCCGGCGGCGGCACGGATCAGCCGGGTCCGGGTACGGGCGTACCGGGCCTCCGCGGCCTCCTGTTCCGGGCCGGTCACCGGCTCCAGGTCGACGTACGCCACATCCCCGACGGCCAGCCCGAGTCGTTCCCGGAGCAGGCGCAGCAGCGCGGCCCCGCCGTCCGCCTTCACCTGCGCCTCGAACGCGTTGCCCCGGGTGATCGCGAACGGCGACTGGCCGAACCGGGCCGGGAAGTCGACGCGTTCCGCCAGCCGTTGCTTGTCCACCCCGGCACAGTCGAGGACCGCCCGGCGGGTGCAGCCCGGGTTGCGGGTGAGGGCGGCGATGGTGCGGGCGTTGTGCCGCCTCGGTTTCGCTCCGCCCCGGATCGCGGCCAGCCGTTCGGCCGTCTGCACGTTGGTCATGCCGTCCTCGTCTCCCTGACCCGGTCCCGTACGGCCGACGAGCCGCGCGACGCCGTTGAGCTGGTGGCGGGCCCGTCCGGGCCGCCACCACCGGCTGTTGCCCGGTCGGTCTCGACGTGCGCCTCAGGCCCGTACCCGACGGCTTCGCCGATCGCCCCCCCCGCGTCCACTGTGGGATGCCGTCCGGGTGTGGTGGCACCGGGCGACGTGGTTCCGCCCGGATCACCCGGGCCCGTGCGGTTCCCCGGGTGCCACCGACCGGCGTACCGCCGCCCGTAGGGCGGCGACGCGCCGTTCGAGCGCCTCGAGGGACCCCGTCACGAGGCGTAATCGTACAAGTTCCGGTTTTTGTCCGGCACCCACGCGTGTCCCGCCCACGGCGGGAGGGGGCGCACCCGCCGGAGAGCTACCGGCAGGACACCGGGCGGTGACATAATCGACACATATCGATATAGCTGTCGCTGGAGGCACACATGGTGTCGCGAACCCGCATGGTGACCCTCCTCACCACCTTGGCCGTCGCCACGTCGGCCACTGCCGTGCCCGCCGGTCCGGCAGGCGCCGCGCCGGCCGACACCTCACCGCCGACCGTGCCCGGCACCCCGGTCGCCACCCAGGTCACCGAGACCTCGGCACTGATCACCTGGCGTCCCTCCACCGACGACACCGGCGTCGTCAGCTACGAGATCTGGTACCGCCGCTCCGGCGACACCGGCTTCCACGACAGCAGCGCCACACCGTCGTACCGGTTCACCGGCCTGCGGCCCGACACGACGTACACCTGGGTGGTGCGCGCCTCCGACGGCCGGAACGTCAGCGACTTCTCCGCGCCCGTCACCTTCCGCACCGACCCGGCACCCCGGGAGTCCGAGCCGCCGAGCCCGCCCGGCGCCCCGGTGGTCACCGCCGTCACCGCCCGCACCGTGGGGTTGAGCTGGACACCCTCGACCGACAACGCCTCGACGCCGACCTACCTCGTCTACGCCCGGGCCGAGGGCGTCGGCGTCGCCACCGTGGTCGGCGGCGGCGCCGACGCCGCCACCGAGGTCGGCATGCTCATCCCCGACCTGACCTACGACTTCCACGTCGTCGCCCGCGACCTCTCCGGAAACGTCTCCTCGCCCTCGCCGAGCACCCGACAGCGCACCGGCTCCGACCCCGACGGGTCGTGCAGCGCCGGTTACCGGCCGGCCGGTGGCGGCAGCCCGGCCGCCCTCCAGGTGACCAACACCGGCCCGGCCGGCCTGCAGGCCTGGTCGATCCGGTTCCGCCTGCCCGACGGGCAGCGTGTCGAACATGCCGGGTACGCCTGGGCGCAACACGGCCAGGACGTGGTGCTCTGGTGGTCCGGGTGGGGCGACCAGTTCAGCGTCGGCGAGACGCTGAACGCGTCGCTGTACCTCGGCGGTGGTACGCCGGACGCCGTCCCCACCGACGTCACCCTCAACGGCGTCGCCTGCACCGCGATCTGACGACACCACACGGCGCCTCGGGTGCGCGGGGATCCCAGGAAACGACGGTGAACGTCCGGACGCCGGTCGGGTGGCTGGCCGGCCCGTGGCATGCCACCGGCCCGGCACCCGGACCCGTCCCGGGCGTGACTCAGCCGGAGGCGGACACGTCGGCCGGGGCGACGGCCAGGTGTTCGCGGGTGAACGCCAGTGCGGCCCGCAGATCGTCCTCGCGGTCGGCCCGGCTGCGGGCCCGCCGGGTGGAGACCTCCAACGCCACCGTGCCGGTGAAGCCACGCCCCGGCAGCGAGGCGAGCAACTCCGCGCAGGGCTGGGTGCCCCGCCCGGGCACCAGGTGCTCGTCCCGGCCCTCGCCGGTGCCGTCCCCCAGGTGGACGTGGGCCAGCCGGCCGCCCATCCGGTCCGCCATCACCAGGGCGTCGGTGTGGGCGACGGCGCAGTGGGACACGTCCAGGGTGTAGGCGTCGTAGCCGGTCTCGGTCGGGTCCCAGCCCGGCTGGTACGGCACGAACCGGCGGCCGGCCATCCGCACCGGGTACATGTTCTCCACGGCGATCGTGACCCCGGGATGTGCCGCGCCGAGCCTGCCGAGTCCGTCGACGAACGACCGGGCGTAGTCCCGCTGCCAGGTGAACGGCGGATGCACCACCACGGTCGGCGCCTCCAACGCCTCGGCCAGCGCCACCGAGCGGCGTAGCCGCTCCCAGGGGTCGGAACTCCAGACCCGCTGGGTGACCAGCAGACAGGGCGCGTGCACCGACAGCACCGGCACGCCGTAGTGCTGCGCCAGCCCGCGCAGCGCCCCGGCGTCCTGGCTCACCGCGTCGGTCCAGACCATCACCTCGACCCCGTCGTAACCGAGCGCCGCCGCCAGCTCGAAGGCGGCCGCCGTCGGCTCCGGGAAGACCGAGGAGCTGGACAGCAGTACGCGGATACTCACGTCCTTCAGGGTAGCCCGCCCGGTCGGCACACCAGCCGGACGAGCCGCCGTGCGGCGCGCGCCGGGGCGCGGCCGCCCCGGCTCGCCGGCGTCGGTGCCTACCCCACCACAGCCGGCGGGGACGGTGCCACCTGGTCGACCCGGTGCAGGATGGCGCCCTCGCGCAGCGCCCACGGGCAGATGTCGAGCGACTCCACCCCGAGCCGGCGCAGCACCGCCTCGGCCACGACCGCCCCGGCCAGCAGCTGGTGTGCCCGGCGGGCGCCGACCCCGTCGAGCTTCGCGAGCCTGGCCGGCGGGACGTGCCGGACGAGGGTGGCCACCTCTCGCAGCCCGGTGCGGGTGAGCTCGCGCCGGACCCGGATCCCGGCGGCCGACGGCGCCGCCCCGGCCAGCCGGGCCAGGGTGCGGAAGGTGCTGCTGGTGGCGGCGACCCGGTCCCACCCGGTCCTCGTCACCTCCTCCAGGGCCGGCCCGAGGATGCGTTCGACGTGCTCCTCCAGCTGGGCGACGACGGCCGGGGCGGGGACGGCGTCGGCGTCGGGCCCGGTCGCGAACCACTCACGGGTCAGCCGGCCCGCACCGAGCGGCAGGGAGAGCGCGCACTCGGGCTCCTCGTCGGGCCCGGCCGCCAGCTCCAGGGACCCGCCGCCGATGTCCAGCACCAGCAGCCGCCCCGCGGACCAGCCGAACCACCGGCGTACGGCGAGGAAGGTCAGCCGGGCCTCGTCGGTGCCGGACAGGGCCTGGAGGCGGACCCCGGTCTCGGCCCGGACCCGGGCCAGCACGTCCGGCGCGTTGGTGGCGTCCCGGACCGCGGAGGTGGCGAGGGCCAGCAGGTCGGCGGAGCCCAGCCGCTGCGCGGAGAGCCTCGCCTGCGCGACCGCGGCGACGAGGGCGTCGACGCCGGCCCCGGTCAGCGCCCCGTCCCGGCCGACCCGCTCGGCGAGGAGGAGGACCTTCTTCTCCGAGTGCACCGGCCGGACGGGGGCCCCGCGACGGGCGTCCGCCACCAGAAGGTGCACGGTGTTGGAACCGACATCGAGTACGCCGAGTCGCATGGATTGCACGCTAGACGCAGGTCGAGGCGGGGTCACGGGCGTACGCTGGCCGCGTGGCAGCACGTAACCAGCTCCGGGTCCTCGTGGACGATCCCGCCGACCCACGCAGCCGGGAGGTCCCGCTCGACTTCCCTCGGGAGTGGATCGAGTTTCCCGACCCCGCCGATCCCGAGCACCTGATCCGGGCCGACCTGACCTGGCTCCTGTCCCGCTGGAGCTGTGTCTTCGGCAGGACCTGCCACGGCATCATCGCCGGCCGCTCCGCCGACGGCTGCTGTTCGCACGGCGCGTTCTTCACCGACGCCGACGACGAGAAGCGGGTCCGCGGGGCGGTGAAACGCCTCACCCCGCGGACGTGGCAGCACTACCGGAGGGGCTTCAAGAACTACACCGAGATGGACTCGGTGGACGGCGAGGCTCCGGCCCGGCGTACCGCGACCCGGGGCGAGGACGGCCCCTGTGTCTTCCTCAACGACCCCGACTTCCCGGGCGGCGGCGGCTGCGCGCTGCACGCCCAGGCGCTGCGGGACGGCGTACACCCGCTGGAGTACAAGCCGGACGTCTGCTGGCAGCTCCCGATCCGGCGCGACCAGGACTGGGTCACGCGACCCGACGGGACGAAGGTGCTGGTCTCCACGCTCGGCGAGTTCGACCGGCGCGGCTGGGGCGCGGGTGGGCACGACCTGGACTGGTGGTGCACCTCCTCGCCGGAGGCACACGTCGGGACCGAGCCGATGTACGTCTCGTACGAGCCCGAGCTGACCGCGTTGATCGGCAAGGCGGCGTACGCCAGACTCGCCGCGTTCTGCGCCGAACGGGCCCGGCGCGGGCTGGTCGCGCCGCATCCGGCGACCGCCGGGGCCGACCCGGTGGTGGTGTACCGGCAGCAGGGCGACCCGACGGCGACGGGCCCGAGGGCCGCCGCGGCTGCCGACAACGGCACGAGCGCCACCACCGGCGACGGCAGGACCACCGCCGCGGCTGCCGGCAGCCGCAGGACGGCCCCCACCGGCGGCGGCAGGGCCGCCAGCCGTCGGCGTCCCACCCAGCGCAGGGCCGAACCAGGTTCCTGACCGACCGCGCCGGCCGGCCGACGGGGGGCCGCGCGGCCCGGTCCGTGCTACGGCTCGAACTTGTAGCCCAGACCGCGGACGGTGACGATGAACCGCGGCTGTGACGGCTCCGGCTCCACCTTCGAGCGCAGTCGCTTGATGTGGACGTCGAGGGTCTTGGTGTCGCCGACGTAGTCCGCGCCCCAGACCCGATCGATGAGCTGGCCCCGGGTGAGCACCCGCCCGGCGTTGCGCAGCAGCAGCTCCAACAGTTCGAACTCCTTCAACGGCAGCTGCACCGGATTGCCGTCGACGGTCACCACGTGCCGCTCGACGTCCATCCGCACCGGGCCGGCGGCCAGGGTCGACGCGTTCGCCTCGGCGCCCTCGCTGTTGCGCCGCCGCAGCACGGCCCGGACCCGGGCCACCAGCTCCCGGGGCGAGTACGGCTTGGTGACGTAGTCGTCGGCGCCGATCTCCAGCCCGACCACCTTGTCGATCTCGCTGTCCCGCGCGGTGACCATGATGATCGGGACCTGGGACCGTTGGCGGAGCTGGCGGCAGACCTCGGTGCCGGACATCTCGGGGAGCATCAGGTCGAGCAGCACGATGTCGGCCCCGGAGCGGTCGAACTCGGTCAGCGCGTCGGTTCCGGTCGCCGCGATCGAGACCTCGAATCCCTCCTTGCGCAGCAGGTAGGAGAGGGCGTCGGAGAACGACTCCTCATCCTCGACCACGAGTACGCGGGCCACGGACCTTCCTCTCTTCGTCGATCCGTACGGTCTAGCCGACCGGATCGGTCTCGATCTCCACTGACGGTGCCGGCGGCAGGAAGGCGTCCGGTGGACGCGCAGGAAGCCGCAGGGTGAACGTCGAACCGCCCCCGAGGGTGCTGGAGACCTCGACCCGGCCGCCGTGGTTGGTGGCGATGTGCTTGACGATCGCCAGCCCGAGCCCGGTGCCGCCGGTCTGCCGCGACCGGGCCTGGTCGGTGCGGTAGAAGCGCTCGAAGATCCGGTCGACGTCGTCCGGGGCGATGCCGATGCCCTGGTCGGTCACGGCGATCTCGATGTGGTCGCCGGCGTGCCGGACGGTCAGGGTGACGGTCGTTCCCTCCCCGGAGTAGGCGATCGCGTTCTCGACCAGGTTGCTGACCGCGGTGGCGATCTGGCTGTCGCTGCCGTAGACGGTCAGCTCACGGTCACCCTCGACGACGATGTCGATCCCCCGGGCGGTGGCGGCGGTCCGGGTCCGGTCGAGAACCTCGGCGACGACCCAGTCCACGGCGACGGGATCGGGGTCGGGCAGCGGCTCGGCGCCCTGGAGCCGGGTGAGCTCCAACAGCTCGTTGACGAGCTTACCGAGTCGGGTCGACTCGTGCTGGATCCGCTCGGCGAACCGGCGCACCGCCGCCACGTCCTCGGACGAGTCGGGAACCCCCCTGCCGGTGGTCTGGTCGATGGCGTCCAGCAACGCCTCGGCGAGGAGTTGCAGCGCGCCGATCGGGGTCTTGAGCTCGTGGCTGACGTTGGCGACGAAGTCCCGGCGCACCCGGGCCACCCGGTGCGACTCGGTGACGTCGGCCGCCTCGACGGCGACGTGGCCGGCCCCGATCCCCATCGCCCGCAGGTGTACGCCGAGCGGATCCTGCATGCCGCCGTCGCGTCCCCGTGGCAGGTCCAGCTCCACCTCGCGGCGCACTCCGGTGCGGCGTACCTGGCCGGCGAGGGTCCGGACGATCGGGTGCGCGGCGACCGTACCGGGGGTGGTGCCGACCCGGAGCAGGCCCATGGCCCGGGCGGCCGGGTTGACCAGAATCGGGACGTCGTGGGCATCCAGGACGATGACCCCGACCCGGAGCGAGTCCAGGCTCCTGCGGCCGAGACCGGGCAGCCCGCCCGCCTCCTCGTCGATGCCCGTCGCCGGCTTCCTGGCGCGTGGGGCGCCGCCGGCCACGCCCTGGCCGCAGGCGGCACCCGTGCGATGTTCAAGCGGTGTGTCGGCGGCCCGACGGATCTGGGTGAGCCGGTGACGGAGCCGGACCCGGCCGAGGGACAGGCCGAGGCCGAGGGCGAGCCCGCCGATCACACCCGCGACCACCCCCCAGTCCACGCGGCGATCGTAGGGTCATCGTCAGCCCATTGACCAGGCAAAATCGGGCGAATCACGTGGCTGTCGGGGAATGTTCACCCCGCGGCCGCACGTCGTTCACCGACGTTCACCTCCGGGCCGCCACGGCCGCCCTACCGTGGGCGGGACCCTTCCTGCCGTACGCGCCAGGCGGTCGACCCACACCGGCGGTCGCCGACCGGATCGGTGTGGTCGGCCGGGCGTGGCGGCCTCACCCTGCGGGACGTGATCATGCGCGAGGAATTCCGGATCGACCTCAACATCGTCAGCCAACTCCTGGTCGACATGGCCGAAGCGGTACGGGAGGCGATGCGCCAGGCCACGACGGCGCTGCTGACCGCCGACCGGAGGGCGGCCGAGGGCGTCATCCTGCGGGACGCGGAGATCGACTCGATCTTCCGGCAGGTGGAGGAGCGGGTCTGTGACCTGCTGGCCCGGCAGGCCCCGGTCGCCACGGACCTGCGGACCCTGATCACCGCGCTGCACGTCGCCGCCGACCTGGAACGGATGGGCGACCTGGCCGACCACGTCGCCAGGACGGCGCTGCGCCGTCATCCGTCGCCGGCCGTGCCGGCCGAGCTGCGCGGGGTCTTCCGTGAGATGGCGGGGGCGGCCGACCGCATGGCCGGCAAGATCGCCGGCGTGCTGTCGAAGCCCGACGCCACCCTCGCCGCCGAGTTGGAACAGGACGACGACACCATGGACGACCTGCACCGACGGCTCTTCGCGATCCTGCTGGACGACGCGTGGCCGTACGGGGTGGAGACGGCGATCGACGCCACCCTGCTCGGCCGCTTCTACGAGCGGTACGCCGACCACGCGGTGAACGCCGGCCGTCGGGTCGTCTACCTGGTCACCGGTGAACCCGCCTGAGGCGCGGGGAAGGGCCCCGGCGTCGGGTCCGCGACAGAGGGCCCTTCCTTCCGTGCCTGCGGGCTCACCGCCCCTGGTTGGCGACCGCGGCGGCTGCCTCCTTGGCGGCCTCCGGGTCGAGGTACGCCCCACCGGTCACCAGTGGACGCAGCGAGGCGTCGAGGTCGTAGCGCAGCGGGATACCGGTCGGGATGTTCAGCTTGGCGATCGCCTCGTCGGAGATGTTGTCGAGGTGCTTGACCAGCGCCCGTAGCGAGTTGCCGTGCGCGGCGACCAGTACGGTCCGCCCGGCGAGGATGTCCGGCACGATCGAGTCGTACCAGTACGGCAGCAGCCGGTCGACGACGTCCCTGAGGCACTCGGTGCGGGGCATCAGCTCCGGGGGGAGCAGGGCGTAGCGTGGGTCCCCGACCTGGGACCACTCGTCGTCGTCGGAGATCGGCGGCGGCGGGGTGTCGTAGGACCGGCGCCAGAGCATGAACTGCTCCTCGCCGTACTCGTCGAGGGTCTGCTTCTTGTTCTTGCCCTGCAGCGCGCCGTAGTGCCGCTCGTTGAGCCGCCAGGAGCGGCGTACCGCGATCCAGTGCCGGTCGGCGGCGTGCAGCGCCAGCTCGGCGGTCCGGATCGCGCGGCGGAGCACGCTGGTGTGTACCACGTCGGGTAGCAGGTTGTGCTGGCGCAGCAGCTCGCCACCGCGGCGCGCCTCGGCCTCACCCTTGGCCGTGAGGTCCACGTCGACCCAGCCGGTGAAGAGGTTCTTGGCGTTCCAGTCGCTCTCGCCGTGCCGGAGCAGCACCAGCGTGCCGACCGCCGCGCCTTCTCCGGCCACCGGCGCACCCTCCGGTGCGGTCCTCGTACTCGCAGTCATGAAGTTCATCCTGCCGGACCCACCACCCCGGCACGCAACGACCCGGCGTGAGGACCGACACGTGGAAAAACGGATGACCCCGGTCGTGGCCCCGACTACGGTCGTAAGGCATTTACTGGCAGTCGGTCATTACATCGGGGGCGCGGTGCACACCGTCCGGGACTGGTTCCGGGAGACGACAGGCGGACTACCGAGGACCTTCTGGTATCTGTGGTCCGGCAGCCTGATCAGCCGGCTCGGCTCCTTCGTCGTCATCTTCCTGGCCTTCTACCTGACCGAGATCCGCGGCTTCTCCGAGTTCGAGGCCGGGGTGGTGCTCGGTCTCTGGGGTGCCGGTGGCGCGGTCGGCACCCTGACCGGCGGTGTCCTGGCCGACCGGTGGGGCCGGCGGCCGACGTTGCTCACCGCGCACCTCGGCGCGGCCGGCATGATGCTGGCGCTCGGGTTCGCGCGTCCGCTGTGGCTGATCGCGCTCGGGGCGCTGCTGCTCGGTGTCTTCGCCGAGGGATCCCGGCCGGCCTTCGGCGCGATGCTGGTCGACGTCGTGCCCAAACGCGACCGGCTGCGCGCCTTCACCCTCAACTACTGGGCGATCAATCTCGGCTTCGCCTGCGCGGCGGTCCTCGCCGGCCTGGCGGCCGAGGCGAACTACCTGCTGCTCTTCGTCGTCGACGCGGCCACCACGTTCGGTACCGCCGCGCTCCTCTTCCTACGGGTCCCCGAGACCCGCCGGCCGCGCACCGCCACACCCGCCGGGGTCGACCGGCCCGGCGCCGGGAATCGCGGGCTGTTGAGCGCGGTGACCGACCGGGTCTTCGTCAGCTTCGTGGCGTTGAACGTCCTGATCGCGCTGGTCTTCATGCAGCACACCTCGATGCTGCCGATCGCGGTGAGCCAGGACGGACTGCCGCCCTCCACCTACGGCACGGTGATCGCGGCCAACGGGGTGCTGATCGTGGCCGGGCAGCTCTTCGTCCCACGGCTGATCCGGGACCGTCGCCACTCCCGGGTGCTGGCGCTGGCCGCGCTGCTCGTCGGTGTCGGCTTCGGACTGACCGCGTTCGCCGACGACGCCTGGTTCTACGCGCTGACCGTGGTGATCTGGACCCTGGGCGAGATGCTGAACTCGCCGTCGAACTCGACGCTCATCGCCGAACTGTCGCCGTCCGCGCTGCGTGGCCGCTACCAGGGGCTCTACTCGCTCTCGTGGTCGGTGGCCGCCTTCGGGGCGCCGGTGGCCGGCGGGTTCGTCTGGGAACGGTTCGGCGACACGGTGCTCTGGCTGGGCTGCGCGCTCATCGGCGGTGTCGCGGCCCTCGCGCACCTGCTCGCCGGCCCGTCCCGGGAGCGTCGGGCCCGTGAGCTGCGGGCGCTCGAGGAGGCGTACGCCGCGGCCGCGGCAGCCCGTCCGGCGCGGACGACTCCGCCGACGCGGGTCCCGCGACCGGCGGAGGACCGCCCGGCACCGGCGACGGCGGATGCCTGACCCGCGCCCGGCGGTGTGCCGGGACGCCCGGCGGTGAGGGTGGCGCGGCGGCGTGTGGAGGTCCGTCGGGTACCGGTGGCGGGTGTCGGGCGGGTTCACGCCTCCGGGGCCACCCGGCGGCGGCGGGCGACGCTCACCCCCGCAAACGTCGCCCGCACGCACCGCCGGTAACAGGCGGCGGCGCCGTCCCCCAACGGCGTCCGGTACCGCCTGTCCCCAGCATCGCCACTCGATGCGCGGATCTGATCGATCCGGCGCCCCCCCCGAACGATTCCGAGCGCGACGCGTGATCACGTTAGTTGTCGCCCGGCCGCCCACACAACCCGGGACCCTTGTCTTGCCGATCACACCGGGTAACGGTGACGCCCGCCGACACCCGGGACAACACGCGACCACGCCGACCACATTCCCGCATCCCGCCCGCGTCATTCATCCGTCCTCACGCTGCGGCGCCTCGGTACGGAAGAAGTTGCTCTGCCTGCCGTCGGACAACTGCTCCTGGTAGATGAAGTTCAGGTCCCGCAGGTCGAAGGTCTCGAACCACTCGTCCCAACTGACCGGCTTCAGCCCGCCGCCCTCCCGCCAACCCGGGAAGTCGAACGTCAGGACGCCGAGCCGGCCATCACGCTCGGTGCCCTCGATCGTCGCCGGTTGGGCGTTGCGGGCCTCCGCCCAGCGCCGGATGACGTCGTGGTTGCGGGTGACCAGGCTCCGCCCCGGCCGCTCCGGCTGGTCCTGGGTCGAGCTGATCGGCTGCGCGTACGCGAGCGTCTTCGACCGACCGTTCGCCTGGCGGGTGCGGCCGGCCGCCGCGCTGCGCCTCCCCGCTCCGTTCGTCGTCTTCCGGGCCGCCGTGGAGGTCGTCTTCCGGGGCTCCGCGGCCTTCTTCCGGGCCGCGGCGGTCGTGGCCTTCCGGGTTCCCGGGGCCTTGGCCGTCGTGGCCGGGGCGGCCTTCCGCGTACCGGCCGGCCGGGTCGCGGCCCCGGTCGCCCTCCGGGCCGGCGCCGTCGTCGTCTTCCGGGTCGGCTGTCGGGCGGCGACCGTGGTCTTCCGGGCCGCTGCCGTCTTCGCCGGCGCCTTCCGGGCCGGAGCGCGCTTCGCGGCCGTCTTCCTCGCCGTGGCTTTCTTCGCGGGTGCCTTCTTCGCCGGTGCCTTCTTCGCGGTCGTCGCCCGCCGGCCCGGGGTGGCGGTCTTCTTCGCGGCCGTCTTCCGGGCCGGCGCCTTCTTCGCCGGCGCCTTCGCGGCGGCCTTCCTCGTCGTGGTGGTGGTGCCGCCCCGGCTCTCCGCCCGCAGGAGGCGGACCAGACGGTTCACCAGATCCGGCTTGCGCAGGGCGGAAATACCCGAGATGCCGCGCTTGCGGAGCTGACCGCGAAGGTCCTCGACCCTCATCGACTTGATCTTGCTCTCGTCAACCGCGGTGCCGCTACTGGCTCGGCGCTTCGTCGCGGTCGCGGTTGCGCCGCGACCGGAACTGTTCCGCTGGGCCATGGGCTTCTCACGCTCCCTCTGACAGTCTGTCCTCGGCAGGCGGCGCGGTCATCGCTGCGTACCGCCGTCGGTGCACCAGCACGGGCGCCGGCGCCACCGCCGGGGCATACCCGTCAGGGGCGGTCCAAATCCGAGTTTTCCGAAGCCGATCGCTCGAAGAGGTGCGCGAAGGCCCGAAGGTTCGCCAACGACTCGCCCCGCTTGACCCGCCACTCCCACTCCCGGCGGATCGCCGTGCCGAACCCGATCTCCAGCATGGTGTTGAAGGACTCGTCGGCGTAGGTGAGCACCGCGCCGAGCAGCCGGTCCAACTCGTCCTCGGTCAACGAGGCGAGGCTCACCCGACCGGTGAGGTACACGTCGCCGACCGCGTCGACCGCGAACGCCACCCCGTACATCCGGGCGTTGCGCTGGAGCAGCCAGGTGTAGAGCTCCTCGCGCCGCTCGTCCGGCTGGCGCATCACGAACGCCTCGATCCGCAGCGCGTAGTCGCCGATGATCAGGTTGCAGATCGTCCTGAGCTTGTTGGTGCCGGGCAGCGTCACCGCGTACGAGAACTCACCCGTCGGCTCGCAGCTCAGCTCCCGGTCGGCGCAGACCGACTCGATCAGCCGACCGATCTCCGCCCGTGACCTCATCCGCCCACCTTCCGTCCGGCTCGGTCCGCGGCCGCACCGGCCCTGATCCCGGCCCGCCGTGCTGGGCGGACCCGCCCGGTCAGCGGGTCAGCGAGATCGCCCGCGCTCCCTCGACCAGCTCGGCGGCGAGCCGGCTCCGGTGCGTCGCCACCGCCCCACGGTAGACCGCGAGCAGCCGGCTGGCGGTTCGGGCCCAGGAGAAGCGCCGCGCGTGGACGACCGCGCCGCGGGACAGCTCGGCCCGCCGACCCGGTGCGGCCAGCAGACCGCCCAGGACCCGCGCCCAGTCGGCCGGGTCGTGCCCGTCGACCAGCACCCCGCTCACCCCGTCGCGGACGGCGGTGACCAGGCCGCCGACCGCGGCCGCCACGACCGGCGTGCCGCAGGCCTGCGCCTCCAGGGCGACCAGGCCGAACGACTCGTTGTGCGACGGCACCGCGACCAGGTCGGCGGCCCGGTAGAGGGCCGGCAGGTCGTCGCCGGTCTGCGGGGGCAGGAACCGTACGGCGTCGTCCACGCCGAGCTCCGCGGCCAGCTCGACCAGCGCGGTCGGTCGTTCCAGCCCGCTGCCGCTCGGGCCACCGGCGATCACCACCGTGACCTCCGCGGCCAGTCCGGGGTCGCGGGAGCGCAGCTCGGCCAGCGCGTGCAGCAGCACGTCCGGTGCCTTCAGCGGCTGGATCCGACCGACGAAGGCGACGATCGCGCCGCGCTCGGGCAGGCCCAGCCGACGACGGGCGGCGAGCCGGGCCGCCGTCTCCTGTCCGGCCGGCGCGGGCCGGAACCGCTCCAGGTCGACACCCGGCTCCACCACCTCGACCCGGGCCGGATCCGCGTCGTAGCGGTCGATCAGGTCGCGCGCCTCGACCGCGGTGTTGGCGACCAGCCGGTCCGCCTCCGCGACCACCTGCTCCTCACCGATCACCCGCGCCCTCGGCTCCGGCCGGTCCCCCTCGGCGAGCCGAGCGTTCTTGACCTTGGCCAGGGTGTGCGCGGTGTGGACCAGCGGAACCCCCCAGCGCTCCTTGACCAACCAACCGACCTGCCCGGAGAGCCAGTAGTGCGAGTGGACCAGGTCGTAGTAGCCGGGGGGTCGGGCGGCCTCGACCCGCAGCACCCCGGTGGTGAAGGCACAGAGCTGACCGGGCAGGTCCTCCTTGGCCAGGCCCTCGAAGGGCCCGGAGGTGACGTGCCGGACCAGGACCCCGGGCGCCATCTCGACCACGGGCGGCAGGTCGCTGGCGGTGGCCCGGGTGAAGATCTCGACCTCGACCCCGGCCTCGGCCAGCCGCCGCGAGACCTCGACGATGTAGACGTTCATCCCGCCCGCGTCACCGGTGCCTGGTTGGTGCAGTGGCGAGGTGTGCACGGAGAGGGTGGCGATCCGCCGGGGGGTCGGCCACGGTTGGGCGCCCCGCTGCCGGGCGACACCGCTGTGCTCCGCCACGTCCGCTCCTTCTGTCACGGTGTTACGCCGTCCCGCACCATCCGGGCCAGTCAACAAGAACCACCCAGCTGGGGGACATCTTCCCGATCGATCGACTCCCAATCCTCCGCGCACCCCGAGACGGGGTCCGGGGACACCCGGGCGAGGTGACAGACCTCATCCCGAGCCGTGGGTCCGGCCCGTGCCGCGCTGCGCCAGAATGTCCCGATGACCCCTGTCGCGATCGTCACCGGCGCGTCGAGCGGAATCGGCGCCGCCACCGCCCGCCGGCTCGCCGCCGAGGGCTTCCACGTGGTCGCCGCCGCCCGCCGTGCCGAGCGGCTCGACGAGCTGGTCAGGGACATCGAGGCCGCCGGCGGACGGGCGACGGCACAGGTCTGCGACGTCACCTCCGACGAGTCGGTGGCGGCACTGGCCGACGCGGTACGCGGGTTGCCCGGACCGGTCACCCTGCTGGTCAACAACGCCGGCGGAGCCCGCGGCCTGGACCCGATCGAGCGGGGTTCGGTCGCCGACTGGCAGTGGATGTACGACGTGAACGTCCTCGGGACCCTACGGGTCACCCAGGCGCTGCTGCCGCTGCTGGAGGCGTCCGGTGCCGGCACCGTCGTCGTGGTCAGCTCGACCGCCGGGCTGATCGTGTACGAGGGCGGGGGCGGCTACACCGCCGCCAAGCACGCCCAGACCGCGCTCGCCGAGACACTGCGCCTGGAGCTGTGCGGCCGGCCGATCCGGGTTGTCGAGATCGACCCCGGCATGGTCCGGACCGAGGAGTTCTCCCTGGTCAGGTTCGGCGGCGACGCCGAGCGGGCCGCCGCGGTGTACGCGGGGGTGCCCGAGCCGTTGGTCGCCGAGGACGTCGCCGACTGCATCGCCTGGTGCGCCACCCGGCCCCACCACGTCAACGTGGACCGGCTGGTGGTCCGTCCGCTGGCCCAGGCCGCCCAGCACAAGGTGCACCGGGTCGGCGGTTCCGGAGGCTGACCGGGGTGTCGCAGGGCCGGGTGCCCACGGGCCGGCCGGTCCGGCCGATCGGCGCGGTGACCCGGGGGACCACCAACCCCAACCGGCTGCGCCGGGTGGACAACTGGATCGTCGCCACCTGCGGGGACCTGATCCGCGACGCGCCCGACCCGCTCGTGGTCGACCTCGGGTACGGCGCCAGCCCGGTCACCGTCGTCGAGCTGCGCGCCCGCCTGGCCGCCGCGGTCCGGCCCGACGTGCGGGTGGTCGGCTTGGAGATCGACCCGGTGCGCGTGGCCAGCGCCGCGCCCGCCGCCGACCCGCCGGGGCTCACCTTCGGGCGGGGCGGGTTCGAGCTGGCCGGGCTGCGGCCGGTGCTGGTCCGGGCCTTCAACGTGCTGCGGCAGTACCCCGAGTCGGAGGTCGCACCGGCCTGGCGGATCATGACCCGGGCGCTGCAGCCGGGCGGGGTACTCGTCGAGGGGACCTGTGACGAGCTGGGCCGGCTCGCCGGCTGGGTGCTCGTCGACGCCACCGGTCCGCGCTCGCTCACCCTCGCCGCCCGGCTCTCCACACTCGACAGCCCGGCGGTGCTCGCCCAGCGGCTCCCGAAGGCGCTGATCCACCACAACGTCCCCGGGACCGGGATACACGCGCTGATCGACGCCCTGGAGGACGGGTGGCGGGCCGCCGCGCCGTACGCCACCTTCGGCCCCCGGCAGCGGTGGCGCCGCACCGTCGAGGCGGTACGGGCGGCGGGCTGGCCGGTGCTGGACCGGCCGGCCCGGTGGCGGCTCGGTGAGGTCACGGTCGCCTGGGGGGCCGTGGCCCCGCCCGAGCCGACACCACGCTGACGGTGGGCCCCGGGCACGCCGGGGGCGGACGCCGCCGCGGGGCCGCGGCGACGTGGTGGCGTGGTGGCCCCGCGGCGGGCCGCGGCGACCCGCTAGAGCGCGCAGTTCACCAGGACCGGTTCGGGGTGCAGGGTGACCCCGAACCGGGCGTGGACCCCGTCCCGGATCTCGCGGGCCAGGGCCAGCAGCGCGGCCGTCGACCCGTCGCCCGGGTTGGTCAGGGCCAGGGTGTGCTTGGAGGAGATCGCCACCCCGCCGGCCCCCCGGTAGCCCTTCGGGAAGCCGGCCTTGTCGATCAACCACGCGGCGCTGACCTTGACCGTGCCGTCCACCCCCGGCCAGGAGGGAGGCTCGCCCAGCTCGGCGGCGCGCTCGCACAACGCCGGATAGGCGACCTGGTCGAGCACCGGGTTGGTGAAGAACGACCCCACCGACCGGGTGTCCGGATCGGCGGCGTCCAGCAGCATCCCCTTCCCGGCCCGCAGCGCCCGTACCGTCGCCCGCGCGTCGGCCAGCGGCACCCGGTCGCCCACCTCGACCCCGAGCGCCCGCGCCAGCTCGGCGTAGCGCACCGGGGTGGACAGGGGTGAGCGGAACAGCCGGAAGTCGACGCTGAGGATCACCCACCGGTCGTTGCGTTTGAAGACGCTGGTGCGGTAGCCGAAGCCGCACTCCTCGGCGGTCATCCGGACCACGTCGCCGGTGGCCCGGTCGTACGCCTCGACCCCGGTCACCGTCTCGGCGACCTCCTGCCCGTACGCCCCGACGTTCTGGATCGGGGTGGCCCCGGCCGAGCCGGGGATGCCGGAGAGGCACTCCACCCCCGACCAGCCCGCCTCGACGGTGGCGGCCACCAGGTCGTCCCAGGGCTCACCGGCCGCGACCCGGAGCGTCACCGTCTCGTCGTCCTCGGCGACCACCCGGAAGCCCCGGGTCCGGACCAGCAGGACGGTTCCGGGGAAGCCCTCGTCCGCGACGACCACGTTGCTGCCGCCGGCAAGCACCAGAATCGGCTCCTGGCGCGATTCCGCCTCACGTATACTTTGCACGATTTCAGCGTTTTGTGTGGCGGTGACCAGTTGTCGCGGCGCCCCGCCGAGCCGCAGAGTCGTGTAGCCGGCCAGCCGCCCGGGGCCGGCGGAGTCCGTGGCGCTTGTCGATCGGGCACTAACGTCTGGCACGCCCATCACCCTAGGCTGGAAAGTGGCCCGGGCGGTGGCGGCCCGGTCCTACGAAGGGATCGTCCATGAGCAGCAGGTTGCACGGCAGCAAGGACTTCTGGCTCGCGGCGCTGCGCGCCGAGGGGCCGGCCTTCGGCGCCACCATCGCCGAGGCGGCGCCGGACATCCGGGTCCCGTCCTGTCCGGAATGGACCATGACCGATCTGATCCACCACCTCGGCTCGGTCTACCAGTGGATCCGGGGCATCGTCACCCGCGGCGACACCACGGCACCCCCGCGTCGTACCCTGCCCGACGGCCTGCCAACCGGACCGGCGGCGGTCGAGTGGTGGCAGAACGAGTACGACCAGCTCATGTCGGCGCTGGATCGGCTCGACCCGGAGGCACCGGCCTGGAACTGGGCACCGCAGCCGAAGAAGGTCGGCTTCTGGCACCGCCGGGTGGCGCACGAGACCGTGGTGCACCGATGGGACGCCCAGATGGCGGCCGCCGCCAGCGATCCGATCGAGGCCAAGCTGGCGGCGGACGGGGTCAGCGAGGTACTGGACACCTGGCTGCCGGCGGGGCGGCGGACCTTCAAGCGGAGCTGGTACGGCGTGGTCCAACTGGTGGCGACCGACGCCGGCCAGGAGTGGTATCTCCGGCTGCGCGGCACCGGGGTGGCGCTCCTGGACACCCACACCATCCTCGACACCGACGACCACCGCGCCCGCGCCCACCTGTCGGGTACGGCCAGCGACCTCCTGCTGGCGCTCTGGGGACGGCTCGGCTTCGACGCCCTGGACGTGGCCGGCGACACCGACCTGCTGGACGGGCTCCGCGTCAGCTGACACCTGGCTCAGGCGGCTCCCCGCCCACCCGCAGCGCGGTCTGGTAGGTGGCGGCGTCGAAGAGCACGAGCCGGGCCTCACGGACCGCCGTCGGCCGGGCGGCGGCCAACACGGTCAGTGCCTGCCGGACCGCGTCCTCCACCGGCCAGCGGTAGACACCGGCCGAGATCAGCGGGTAGGCGATCGTCGTCGCGCCGAGTTCGTCGGCGACCCGCAGGCTGTTGGCGTAGCAGGCGCGCAGCAGCGCCGAGCGGTCCTCGTCGGGCGACCAGACCGGTCCGACGGTGTGGATCACCCAGCGGGCGGGCAGCCGGCCGGCCGTGGTCGCCACCGCCTCCCCGGTCGGCAGCCCTCGCCGGTACCGGGAGGCCCGCAACGCCCGGCACTCGGCGAGGATCGCGGGGCCGCCGCGTCGATGGATCGCGCCGTCGACCCCGCCGCCGCCGAGCAGCGACGAGTTGGCGGCGTTGACGACGGCGTCGACCCGCTGCGTGGTGATGTCCCCCTGTACGAGCACGACCTGCATCACGGTGTCTCCCTCGGCGCGTCGGCCGACACGGACGCCGGCTGGTGTGGTGGTGGTGGTTCGACCGGCCGGTCCAGCGGCTCGCCCAGGACGCGGCGGGACAACAGCGCGGCACCGGCCACCGCGGCCGGCATCAACAGCACCGCGCCGAGCGGGATCAGGAAACAGAGGAAGACCACGACCCCGAACCCGAGGGCGAGCGGCCGGTGTTGCCGGAGCACCCGGCGCCGGTCGTCCACCCGAAGACCACGGCGGTAGAACGGCACCCCCACGAGCTCGACCGTGAGAAACCAGCCGCCGACCAGGGCGGCGATCACCGGTACGACGAGCTGCCCGACGACCGGGACGAGACCGGCGAGGGCCAGCGGGATACCGACCAGCGCCGAGCGGAGGAGCAGCCGGAGCGAGTCGACGAGACTCCGGCGCAGCGACCGCCACCAGGGCACCTCGACCTCGTTCGGAACCCCACCGTGGCGCGCCTCCACCCGTTCGGAGATCGCCTCGTAGAAGGGGTCGCCGATGACCAGGGTCACCGCGGTGAAGGTGAGCGCCCCGAGCAGGCCGCCCGCGCCGACGAGCGCGATCCCGGCGACCAGCCGGACGCCGGTCCGGGCCCATCCCGACCAGCCGTCGGCGAACGGCGTGATCATTTCGGCGAGCCCGGCGGCGTGGTAGATCAGCACCACGAATCCGGCGAGGTAGAGCGCTCCGGAGATCAGCGCCGGTGCGACGCCGAGCAGCACCAGCCCGGGGTCGCGGGCGTAGGTGCCGAGACCCCGGAGGAACAGGCCGACGCCGGCGGCGAAGTCGGCGACGAACCGGCGGGCGCGGTCGGCCGCCACCGGGGCGGGCGCGGGAAGGTGCACGTCGCGAAGCGTAGTGGGCAGGGGGACGGGTGCGTGCCACACGGTCGGCCCCTCCTGGTCCTGCTTGCGCGGGACCAGGGGCCGACGACCGCGGGCGCACCGGCTCGCGAGGGGGTGTGCGGAACTCGCGACGGGCTGGCCCGACCGCGGCCGGCGCCCCGTGGCGCCGACCGGGGTCGGGCCGGCGCCGAGGCCGCCGTCGAGTCCCGACACCCGGCCCGGATTCCGGGCTCAGTCGACGAGCCGGATCCGTACCCGGCGGTTGGCCCGCCCCTTGCTCTCCACCTTGACGACCTGGACCTTGCCGATCTGCGCGGTCGAGGCGACGTGCGTCCCGCCGTCGGCCTGGACGTCGAGACCGACGATGTCGACGATCCGGATCTCCTTCTCGTCCGGCGGGATCAGGTTGGACTGGGTCCGGATGATGTCCGGCAGGGCCAGTGCCTCCTCCCGGGGCAGCACCCGGACCGTCACCGCCCGGTCGGCGACGACCTCACGGTTGACCGACTCCTCCAGCCGCGCCTTGAAGTCGGTCGGCACCTCCGGCAGGTTGAAGTCCATCCGTGCCTCGCCCGGCTCCATGTTGCCGCCGGTGACCAGGGCGCCGAAGTCGCGGAACACCACACCACAGAGCACGTGCAGGCCGGAGTGGGTCCGCATCAGCAGGGTACGTCGCTCATCCTCGATGGCTCCGGTGACCGAGGCGCCGACCGGCGGCAGCGGGTCCCCCTCGGCGGGGATGAGGTAGAGGTCGTCACCCTTGCGGGTGCCGACGATGCGGGTCTGCACCCCCTGCCAGAGCAGTACCCCGTGGTCCGGCGGCTGCCCTCCGCCGCCCGGATAGAACGCCGACCGGTCCAGCACGATCCCCTGCTCGGGATCGGCGGCGAGGACGGTGCACTCCCACTGCCGCAGGGTCGGGTCGACGAGGTCCAGCCGGCTCGTCCGGCCGTGATGGTAGACACCCATGAGGCGGCAGGGTACTCCGCACCGGGCCGTCGCGGGCGGTCCGACCTGCGCCGTCGCCCCCGAACCACGGGCCGCTGGCGGGACGTGCGGGGTGGTTCCGGCGGCGGGGCCGGCCACCGGCGGGGCGCCGACCGCCGCCGTGGCCGCGGCGTGACCGACCACCGGCCGGCTACTGGTTGAGAAAGCGGGAGATCCGCTCCCTGAGATCGGCGCGGTGGCTCCAGAACAGCCCCGGCCGGTCGTACACGTGGAGGGTGGCGGCCGGCAACGTGGCGGCGAGCTGTTCGGCGACCGCGACCGGATGCAGGTCGTCACCGGCGCACCCGATCACCAACGCCGGGGCCCGGACCGCGGCGAGGTCGGCGCGCCGCCGGACCGCCACCTGGCCGGGCAGGCTGGCCAGCCCGGCGCCGAGGCCGTCGCGGGTCAGCTGGTCGACGCGTTGCCGCAGGTAGGCCCAGCCGCTCGGGGTGTTGCGCAGGGCCGGGGGTACCTCGGCGGCGACCGCCTCGGCCACCGCGACGGTGTCGCCGGACCGGACCGCGGTGAGCAGCTCACCGAGGCGCCGCCGGGCCGCGTCCGGGCGGGGCTCGTCGAGAACCGCGGGAAGCACGAACACCAGCCGCTCGAAGCGGTCCGGACTCTCCCAGAGCAGCCGGCAGAGCGCCCCCGCGCCGAGGCTGACCCCGAGCGCCCGGGTCGCCCCGCCGAGGTCGGCGACGGCACGTAGGTCTCGGGCCAGGTCGGCGTAGCTCCAGCGGCCCTCGGGAGCGTCGGATCGGCCATGCCCGCGGAACTGGAAGAAGATCTTGCGACCGGTGACCGCGCTGCCCAACGGTCGGGTCGTCGCGATACCGGCGCCGAGGCCGTGCGCGAAGACGGTGACCGGCTCACCCGTGCCGGTCACCAGACGTTCGAGGCGTACGCCGTGCGGCGTGGTGACCAGCTCGGTCGGCGGCTCGGGCAGCATGGGCCGGCCGGTGCGAGGGGCGCTCGGCCCCGGACCGTACGTCCGCGGCCCGCCGTCCGGCGGCGGTGGCCAGCGGAAGTCCCTCACCAGAAGCCTCTGCCGTCGGTCAGGTCCCGCAGTCCGACCCGGACGTCGAGAAGGTAGATCAACGCAGCGGCGATGCCGATCAGGCCGAAGAGGTTGATCGGCCCCCCGACCAGCAGCGTGAGCACCAGGCACACGGCCAGGATCGCGATCCAGGCCCCCTTGGGAAGGGTGCCGATCGCCGGAAAGGCGTCCGAGCGCTGGGTGATGCAGTGCACCAGGGCGACGCCCTGGAGCACCAGAGCGAAGACCATCAGCACCAGGTCAATGACGAAGCGGACGTCGTCGAAGAAGATCGGCGCGGCAGTGGCCATGGCGTGAAGCTTATGCCGACGACCCCGGGTACGTGCCAGTTGCCGCACGCACCCGGAGTTCAGGATCATGCGTCGTCGGCGCCGCGGGGCCGCCCGGTCACGGCCGGACGGGTCGTCTTCCTCGCCGTACGCTGCTTCGGCGCTGCCTTCCGGGCCGGCGCGGCGGCGGCCCCGGCATCCGCGGTGGCGGTCGGGGTCTCCGCCCGGTCCGACGCCTCGGCCGGGCTCGGGGAGGCGGGCACCGCCGGCTCCCGAACGACGACCGCGTCGTCGGTGGCGGTGGCCGCGGCCGCCGTCCGGTCGGTGTCGACCGTGCCGGAGCCGACGACCCGCTCGCCTCGGGCGACGAGGTCGCCGTAGACCGACAGGACACGCTGCTGGGCGCCGGCCACCACCGCGGCGGCGTTGCGGATGGTCGCCTCCCGCAGCCGGTGGAGGTCGAACTCGCGACCGGTCACCCGCTGCCGCAGCCGTGCCGCGTCGGCGTTGCGCAGCGCCAGCACGGCCCTGTCCCGCAGCTCGGCGGTCGTGGCCAGTGCCCTCCTCCGCAGCTCGGCGGTGGTGGCGACGGACCTCTCCCGCAGCTCGGTGCGAACCGCCTCGTCACCCAGGCTGCTCACCACCGCGGAGACCCGGCGGAGCCGCTCGTAGGCGAGGTCGCTGGCGCCGGCAACGGCGTACAGCGGTGTGGGGACACGGGTGACACGGGGTGGGGTGGTCATCTAATCCTCCTCGTCGGGGGTCGGTGCGGCCGTCGGGGCCGACGGTCTCCTCGTGGCCGCCTTCCTGGCGGTCCTTCTCGCGGGTGCGACCGCCGCTTCGGGTCCGGCGTCCGACCCCGGGGACGTGGTGGGCGGCGGGGCGGCGGTGCCTGCCTCGGTCACCGCCACCGACTCGAGTACGGCGTCCGCCGGGAACTCTCCGGCGGGACCGCGGGTTTCGGCGGTGGCGGCGGTATCGGCGGTGGCGGCGGTATCGGTGGTGGCGGTCTCGGGGGTGGCCGGGGTGGCGTCGGGCCGGGTGCCCTCCGACTCGGCGGCCCGCCGCAGGTTCTCCCGCCGGAACGTCTCGTAGATCTGGCTCAACGACTGCTTCTGCGGCATGGTGAGGTCGGGGTCGGCCGCGATGGCGGCCAACACCCCCTGGCCCTCCCGGTCGTCGAGCAGCCCGGCGCGCAGGTACATGACCGGGGTCGAGACGCGCAGGGCGCTGGCCAGTTGCCGGAGCACCTCGGCGCTCGGCCTGCGCAGCCCGCGCTCGATCTGGCTCAGGTACGGGTTGCTCACCCCGGCCTGCTGGGCGAGCTGGCGCAGGGAGATCCGCGCGCTGCGCCGGAGGTCGCGAATGAATCCGCCGATGTCGCGCGGAAGGTCCTTCGGGTTGGCCATACCTCGACGGTAGCCCGCACTGCTTGCAACTGCGAGCACTTCGCTAGCGAACGTTAGCGGCGTCTCAGGGCGGACGACTCACGCTCCCGGGGCCCGGAGTCGGTCACGGGCCGCACGGGCGACCGCCGCCCGCCGGCGCGGCCACGGCCACGGCCCGATCCCTCACCACCGGCTGCGCAGCGCCCCGACCGGCTCGCCCCCGCCGTACACCGGCTCCTCGGCCAGCTCGTCGAGGCACGGCGCGGCGACGCCGAGCCGGCGCAGGGCGGAGACCAGCACCGGCCGGCGGGCCCGGGCCGCACCATCGTCGATCTTGACGGCCACGGCGCCCACCCCCGGCAGCGCCGCCGCGACCACGCCCTCCGCCCCGCTTTTCACCAACAGCTCGGGAATCCCGGACATCAGCCGGGTGTCGTCGGTGCCGGTCCCGCCGACCAGCTCCGGATACGCCCGCATCGCGTCGGCGACCGTCCGGGCCACCGAGCCGGGCTCGGCGTGGACCAGCCGCAGGTACGCCCGGGCCAGCCCGGTCAGTGAGACGGCCAGCACCGGCGCGCCGCAGCCATCGACCCCCACCGCGGCCACGTCCTCACCGGTGAGCTCCTCCACCACGTCCCGGATCCGCTGCTGCAGCGGGTGCTCGGGCCTCCAGTACCCGTCCGTCGGCCAGCCCGCGGCCAGGCAGGTGAGCAGCATCCCGGTGTGCTTGCCGGAGCAGTTCATCTGGATCCGGCCCGGTCCGCCCCCGGCGGCGAGCACGGCGGCCCGGGCGTGGTCCGCGTACGGCAGGTCGGGCGGGCAGCGCAGCGCGGACTCGGTCAGACCGCCGGTCCGCAGCAGGGCGGCGATCCGGGTCAGGTGGAACTCCTCCCCGGCATGGCTGGCGCAGATCACCGCCAGGTCGGCCGCATCGGCCACCCGCAGGCCGGACCGGAGCATCGCGACGGCCTGCATCGGCTTGTTCGACGACCGGGGGAAGATCGGCGCGTCGACGTCACCCACCGCCGCGGCCACCGTCCCCGCCGCGTCGAGCACCACCACGGACCCGTGGTGCACCGACTCCACGAAACCCGACCTGACCGCCTCGACCAGCGGAATCCCACCCCGGTACGTCTCACCCACGATCCGGGACGGTACCGGTCGGTCGGTGCCCGGCGTACGGAGACCCTACCGCTTCACGGGAAGTCCGAGCAGCTCACGGGCCTGCGTCGGGTTCAGCGGGGGCCGCTGGGCGAGCTGCGCCGCGGCGACCGCGCGGGCCACCAACTGCATGTTGGACTCCACCGGCCGCCCCTTGGCGTAGCTGAGGGTGTCCTCCATGCCGACCCGCAGGTGCCCGCCGGCGGCCAGGGAGCCGAGCAGTACCGGCACGCTGGTGCGCCCGATGCCGGTGGCCGAGAACGTCGTGCCCTCCGGCAGGTCCCGCAGCGCCTGGACGCAGGCGACCAGGGCCTCGACCGTCCCGGGCATCCCACCGGGGACCCCCATCACGAAGTCGACGTGCACGTGCCCGCCGGCCGGCAGGCCGTACCGGTCGAGCAGGCGGCGCAGCGTGGCCAGGTGGCCGAGGTCGAAGATCTCGTACTCGGGGAGAATGCCCCGGTCCTGCATCCGGGTGTGCAGTTCGACGATGAACTCCCAGCGGTTGAGGAAGACGTCGTCGCCGAAGTTGACCGTCCCCATCGTGCAGGAGGCCATCTCCGGGCCGGCGTCGAGCACCGCCAGCCGGTCGGCCTCGGGGTCGGTGACCGCGCCACCGGTGGAGAGTTGCACGATCAGGTTGGTGTTCTCGCGCAACGCCGCGACCGTCGCCCGCAGCCGGCCCAGGTCGAGGGTGGGTCGGGCCTCGTCGTCGCGGATGTGGACGTGGATCACCGAGGCGCCGAGCGCCTCGCACTCCTTCGCGGTCAGCAGCAGCTCGTCCAGGGTCACCGGCAGCGCCGGCACCTCCGCCTTGGCCGACTCCGCTCCGGTCGGAGCCACCGTGATCAACGTCCCTGTTGTCATGCCGGGATCCTAGCCCCGACCCGCGGTCTCGGACCTCCCACGAACGAGCGGGGTCGCGCGACCGCCGGCGGTCAGTCCCCGGGGTCGATCGCGGCGGCGGTGCCGTCGACGAGCAGACGCGCGTCGTCCGGGACCGACCGCTTCAGCACCGCGAGCGCGACCGGACCCAGCTCGTGGTGCCGCACCGCCGTACCGACGAATCCGACCGGGCGGTCGTCGAGCGTCACGGGGGTGCCGGCCGCCGGAAGGTGGTCGGTGGTCACCCCGTCCAGGTGCAGCAGGACGAGCCGGCGCGGCGGACGGCCGAGGTTGTGGACCCGGGCCACCGTCTCCTGGCCGCGGTAGCAGCCCTTCTCCAGGTGCACCGCCGGGCCGACCAGTCCGATCTCCGCCGGGATGGTGCGGTGGTCGGTCTCGAAACCGACCCGGGGCTGCCGCGCGGCCACCCGCAGCGCCTCGTACGCCCACAGCCCGGCCGCCGGGACGCCGGCGGCGAGCAGCTCGCCGACCACCTCCGCCATGGCCCGGCGGGGCACCAGCAGGTCGATACCGAGCCGCACCCGACGGGCCCAGCCACCGGCCGGAAGCGGGCGGACGTCGTACAGGACGGAGGGACGGGGGGGCACGGCGCCGGCGGCGAACCTCGGGCCCGGCACCGGCAGTGCGTCGGGCTCGGCCAGCCCGGTGACCCCGAGCACCCCGACCGCCTCGCCGGCCCGCGGCCCGACCAGCGAGAGCAGCGCCCACTCGGGGGTGACGTCCCGGGGGTCGACCCGGGTGAAGAACCGCATCTTCTCCAGGTACGCCAGCAGACCGCTGGTGTCGCCCGGCTCGGTGTCCAGCCAGGCGGTCTCCCCGTCCTCGACGACCATGGCGTGCTGCTCGATGTGCCCGTGCGGGGAGAGGACCAGCAGCTCGCTGCCCTGCCCGGCGCGCAGGTGCAGCAGGTGCTGGCTGGTCAGCGTGTGCAGCCAGCTCGCCCGCTCCTCGCCGGGGACCGCGATCACCCCCCGGTGCGAGCGGTCGACCAGACCGACCTCGGTGGCGAGCAGCCGCTGCTCGCGCATCGGGTCGCCGTAGTGCGCGGCCACCGGGCGTACCCCGGCGGCGGCGTGCTCCGGCGCCGGCTGGTCCCGGGTCTGCTCGTCGATCGCCTCGGCCGCCACCGCGCCCGCAATGTCGATCATCGCTGCTGCTCTCCGCACTCCTCCCGGCCGCAGACCCCGAACAGCGACACGTGCCCGATGTCGACGTGGAACCCCCGCTCGGCCGCCAGTCTGTCGGCGACGGGTCGGAACAGTGCCGGATCGACCTCGTCCACCGTCCCGCACTTTCGGCACACCAGGTGGACGTGGGCGTGCTCACCCGCGGCGTGATACGTCGGTGACCCGTGGGACAGGTGTGTGTGGGTGACCAGCCCGAGCCGTTCGAGGAGTTCCAGCGTCCGGTAGATCGTGGTGATGTTCACACCGGCGGCGACCTCGCGGACCGCCGCGTGGACCTGTTCCGGGGTGGCGTGGCCGAGCTCGAGCACGGCGTCGAGGATCAGCTGACGCTGCGCGGTCAACCGCAGGCCACGGGAACGAAGCATCTCCGCCAGCGACGTATCCGACACCGTCACAGCATAGTGCGGCGGGCGGGCGACTACCCTCGGTGGGCGTGTCCGGCCGGCAGATCGTCGCGGTGCTGGGCCGGGGCGTGGTACCGGCCGACGAACCGGTGCTCCGCGCCGACGACCGGGGCGCGGTCCACGGCGACGGGCTCTTCGAGACGATGCACGTCCGCGACGGGCGGCCCTGGCTGGTCGACGAACACCTGGCACGGCTGGCCCGGTCCGCCGCCGCCCTCGACCTGCCGGTGCCGGAGACCGACGCCCTGCGCGACCTGCTCGACACCGTGTGCGCCGCGTGGCCGCCGCGGACCGAGGGCGCGCTGCGCCTGGTCTGCACCCGGGGACCGGAGCACGGCGGCCCCGGCACCGTCTACGCGACCCTCGCCGAGGTGCCCGATCCGGTACGCCGGGCCCGCCACACCGGGATCACGGTGGCGACCCTGCCGCTCGGGGTGACCGCCGACGCCCGGCACGGGCGGCCGTGGCTGCTCGCCGGGCACAAGACCACCTCGTACGCCCCGAACCAGGCCGCGCGGCGCTGGGCGGCGGCGCACGGCGTCGACGACGTGCTCTGGGTGTCCACCGACGGGTACGCCCTGGAGGGGCCGAGCGCCAACCTGGTCTGGCTGGCCGGCGACACGCTCTGCACGGTGCCGGCCGACACCGGCATCCTGCCCGGGATCACCGCCGACTGGCTGCTCGGCCGGGCCGCCGCCCTGGGCTGGACCGCCGCCCGGCGGCGGATCTCCCCGGCCGAGCTGCACCACACCGACGGCGCCTGGTTCACCTCGTCGGTACGCGGCCTGGCCGAGATCCGCGCGCTGGACGGCGTGCCGCTGCCCGCCTCGCCACACACCCCCGCGCTCCGCGACCTGCTCGGCCTTCCGTGAGGCGGGGCCCTCCCCGCCGCCTCCGACGGCGAGGGCGGCCGCCCCGACGGGGCACGACCGTCAGCCGCCGACCCGGATCAGCCGGGCGGACAGGTGGGGCGAGAGCGGATGTCCCATCGCCGCCATCTCCTGGGCGTAGAGCAGGGCTCCCTCGACGATGCCGAAGAGTCGGTGCCCGGCGTTGACCTCCTTCGCGGTGGAGGTCCGCAGCACCGCGTCGGTGACCAACTCCACCTGGGTACCGGTGATCTTGCCCAGGTAGAGCTCCACCACACCGGTGGGCGCGGCGAACAACACCTCCAGCTCGCCGGTGGCCCTGCCCCGGTCGTCCAGCACCGGGCGCCACCACCCGGTCTCCCGGTTGGCCGGCCGGACCGGCTGGCTGTTCTCGTCGAGGATCCAGGACCGCGACTCGTAGAAGAGGAAGGGCCGCCCGTCGTGGGTGATCCGGATCTCCTGCGCGTAGTCGAAGTCCTCGACGGTGGGGTATCCGCCCCGCCCGCGCCCGCGCCACAGCCCGATGTACGGCAGCAGCGCGTTCAGCGCCGGGTGCAGCTTCGGACCGGTCCGCAGGTCGTAGGTCTCCTCGTACGGGTACGGGTCCACCGGCGGCGCGTTCAGCCACGGCGGCGGTTGGATCGGACTGTCGCTCACGACGCTCCTCCCGATCGCGGCTGCGGGGCCCCCGGGCCCGGCTCGCTCCTCGCGCTCACCAACGTCCTCTCGATATCCGTACGGCCAGGTACACCAGGTAACCGGCGAGCGCGCCGAAGCCCGCGACCAGCAGGCTGACGAACCCGATCTCGGTAACCATGACAGGGTGATCCTATGCTGGCGGCATGGCTCGAACCCTGGTCGTCAAGGCCACCGCCGGCGCGGACGCACCGGAACGCTGCGCCCAGGCCTTCACCGTCGCCGCCACGGCGGCCGCCTCCGGTCTCGACGTGTCGCTCTGGCTCACCGGCGAGTCGAGCTGGTTCGCGTTGCCGGGCCGGGCCGAGGAGTTCGAGCTGCCGCACTCGGCGCCGCTGCCCGAACTGCTGCAGACGATCCTGTCGACCGGGCGTGTCACGCTCTGCACCCAGTGCGCGGCCCGGCGGAACATCACCGAGGCCGACGTCCTGCCCGGGGTTCGGATCGCCGGCGCGGCGGTCTTCGTCGAGGAGGTCACGGCCGACGGCGTCCAGGCGCTCGTGTACTGAACCGGCACCTCCCCACCGGCTCGGCGACCGTCCGGCGTACGCCGCCGACCCAGGCATTCGACGTACGTCGGATGCCGTGGCCAGACAACATCGACTCGCGCGAACGTCCAGTACCCCGCCAACCACAACGGATCGACCTGCGGCTGACACCCCGGTCGTTCGCGGTACGCGACGGTGGCTGCCGGCGGTGGAGGGCCCCGCGGCGGGTGTCCGGCGCCGGCAGCCGCCACCACGAGGAGCGGAGGCCGGGTCAGGCGCAGCCGGAGGCGGTGACGGCGACCCGGGTCCGGCCATCCCCGGTCTCCGCCACGACGCTGAGCTGACCGGCCCGGTAGGCGTACACCTCGGGAGTGTCGACGATCACGACGGTCCCGGCCGGTCGGGGCAGCAGCGCGCCCGGTGGCCTGGTCGGGGTTCCCCGACCGCTTGAGCGGGCGGTCCGCACGGCGCCACCGCCGGGGCACGGCGCGACGGTCAGGCTGACCGGGTCCGGGTCGGTCGCACCGAGCGCGGCGAGCATCCGGACCGGCTCGTCGTCGGTGACGTCCGGTGACGGCGGCGGGGCCGACCTGCCGGCCTCCGCCCCCCGGGCCGCCGGTCGGCAGCCCGTGCGTACGGCGATCCGTACCACTCCCGGCTCCGGCACCGTCCCCCGGACCGCGACGAACTCCCCGGCGTCGGCCCACAGGACGTGCTCGGCACCGTCGCCACGGTGCCAGACGTCGGCCTGGTAGCTGGCGGGCAGCCGCTGCGCGATCCGGTCGAGCAGCGCGGGGGCGTCCGCCGCGGGGGTCCGGAAGGTGACCTCGGCGTCCAACGCGACGCCGTCGCGGAGCACGGTGACCCGGCAGCCGGTGCGCAGTCGGCGGGCGCCGAGTTCGACGACCGGCTCCGGGCCGGCCGCCGTGACCAGGTCGCCGACCGCCCGGTCGACGATCGGCGCGGCCCGGGCGATGTCACGCTGTTCGCGTACGGTCGGTTCGTCGCGCGCCGCCGAGAGCCCGGCGGCAGCCAGCAGCAGCACGCTCCACGCCCCGACGCCGGCGTACAGCAACCGGCGCCGACGACGGCCTGCCGGAGGCTGCGGTGGGGGTGGCCAGACCGGGGCCGGGACAGCTGGGGTCACCAGGCCATGGTGGCATGGCGCGTCGGGCGCGACCGCCACCGGGCACCGCCGGCTACGACCACCCGCCGCCCGTGCGCTCGCCCGCCGCCGGCTGGTCGTCCGCCGGACGGCTCTCGCTCGTGCCCGGGATCAGGCGGTAGCCGACGCCACGGACGGTCTGCACCTGCGGCCCGCCCTCGACCGCCCGCAGCTTGCGGCGCAACCGCTTGACGGCCGAGTGCAGGATGGCCGTGTCGCCGAGGTACGCCCCGCCCCAGACCGAGCCGAAAAGTTTCTCGTACGTCCAGACGCCGAGCGGTGTGCTGGCCAGCCGGGCGAGCAGCTCCCGCTCCAGCCGGGTCAACGCGAGCGGCTCACCACGCCAGGTGACCAGGTGTCCGCTCGGGTCGACGGAGAGGTCCCCGAGACTCACCGGCCCCGGCTCCGACTCTGTCCGGTTGCCCGTCATCGGGAAGAGCATCGCCCGCAACTCGGACAAGTCAGAGCAGATCACGACGGTCCCGAAGTCGTCCAGCCGTCGCACCACCCGTTCCCGGACCGCGACATCCGACGATACGCACACGACCAGTGGGACCTCTCGGTTCGTCACCGCACTCCTCCCCGTCCGCCAGTCGCACCAAGCCAAGCCTCTTTGACCGGGCAAGTCAACGACGGAGCCGACCAATATGGGGCAGCTAACTGATACCTGACAGAGGGCAGCCTATCTACTGCCCAAATACTGCTCTCCACCGAGCATTGATCGTTACCTCTACGGCCAAGAGCATTACTCCAAGCCGATGTGGGGGGCGCTGTCCGTATACCAACGTCCAACGTCGGACCCACGCGTGCCCGCAGCGCCGGAGATCCTCCGGCGCCGAGTGGTTGGCACCCGAGCGGCTCGGGTTGCCGGGAAGTGGGAGGTAGCATGTCGCATCGACCAGGCCGCGACAGATCCGGGCGATCCAGACTCTGGTCGGTGGTCGCCGTCGGAGCCGCCGTGATCCTCGGCATCACCACACAACCCGCGATCGCCACCGCCGCCACCCCCAAGGCGTCGGTCAGTCGCGAACTCCTCACCGAACTGTCCACCAAGGGCACCACCACCTTCACCGTCTACCTACGGGAACGTGCCGAGCTCAGCGGCGCGGCCCGGCTGCGTGACCGCACCGCCCGGGTCACCGAGGTCTACCGACAGCTCACCACCACCGCCGAGCGCAGCCAGCGCGACCTGCGGGCCGACCTGGACAAGCGCGGAGCGAGGTACAAGGCGTTCTGGATCGCCAACGTGCTGCAGGTCGAGGGCGACCGCGCGCTGGTCGACGCCATCGCGGCCCGCGACGACGTGGCGAGCATCGAGCCGACCCGCACGTACAAGCTGGTCGAGCCCGTCGAGATGCGCCGCGACACCCGAAGCGCCACCCAGGCGGTCGAGTGGAACCTCACCAACATCGAGGCCCCCCGGGTCTGGTCCGAGTTCGGCACCCGGGGTGAGGGCATCGTGGTCGCCAACATCGACAGTGGCGTCCAGTTCGACCACCCGGCGCTGGTCAACTCCTACCGGGGCAACAACGGTGGGACCTTCGACCACAACTACAACTGGTTCGATCCGGCCGGGGTCTGCGCCAACCCGGAACCGTGCGACAACAACGGCCACGGTACGCACACCATGGGGACGATGGTGGGCGACGACGGCGCGGGCAACCAGATCGGGGTCGCCCCCGGCGCCCGCTGGATCGCCGCCAAGGGATGTGAGGCGAGGACCTGTTCGGACGCCTCACTGCTCGCGGCCGGCCAGTGGGTGATGGCCCCCACCGACCTCAACGGCCAGAACCCCCGCCCGGACCTGCACGCCGACGTGGTCAACAACTCCTGGGGCGGCGGCCGCGGCGACGACTGGTACGAGCAGACGATCCGGGCCTGGCGGGCCGCCGGCATCTTCCCGACGTTCTCCGCCGGCAACGACGGCCCCGGCTGCAACACCACGGAGAACCCGGGCGACTACCCGGACGCGTACGGGGTCGGCTCGTACGACATCAACAACGTCATCTCCTCGTTCTCCGGTCGCGGCACGTCCAGCATCGACGGCTCGATCAAGCCGAACATCTCCGCACCGGGCAGCAACGTCCGGTCGAGCCTGCCGACCAACCAGTACGGCACCGGCAGCGGCACGTCGATGGCGGCACCGCACGTCTCCGGCACGGTCGCCCTGGTCTGGTCGGCGGCGCCGGTCCTGAAGGGCAACGTCGACGCCACCGAGCAGCTTCTCGACGACACGGCGACCGACGTCGACGACCTCTCCTGCGGGGGCACCGTCGACTTCAACAACACCTTCGGCGAGGGGCGCCTCAACGCCTACCAGGCGGTCAGCGCCGCCCCGCGCGGTGAGGGCGGCGCGGTCAGCGGCGTCGTCACCGACGCCAGCACCGGCGACCCGATCGCCGGCGCGCAGATCACCGTCGGCACCCTCAGCACCGTGACCGGGCCGAACGGCCGCTACTCGCTGCTGGTACCGGTCGGGGAGCACACGGTCACCGCCAGCGCGTACGGCTACGCCACCGGCACCGCGACGGTGACCGTGACCGACGGCGGCGCCGTGACCCAGAACTTCGCCCTCACCCCGGCGCCGATGGTCACCGTCGCCGGCAAGGTGACCGACGGCTCCGGCCACGGCTGGCCGTTGTACGCGAAGATCACCGTGGCCGGGCGGCCCGGTGGCCCGGTCTTCACCAACCCGACCACCGGGGCGTACTCGTTCACGGTTCCGGGCAACACCAGCTACCGGCTTGAGGTCACGGCCGTCTACCCCGGCTACCAGACGGCCAGCACCGAGGTGGAGGTTCGTGCCTCCCGCAAGACGGTGGACTTCGCCCTGCCGGTGGCGCCGGCGTGCACCGCGGCCGGATACACCGCGGGGACCGGTGACCCGGTGCTCTCCGAGACCTTCGACGCCACCACGGCGCCGGAGGGCTGGTCGGTGGTCAACCGCACCGACTCGGGCGGCTGGGTCTTCGACGACCCGCGGTCCCGGGGCAACCTGACCGGCGGCAGCGGCAACTTCGCGATCATCGACAGCGACGCGCTGGGCAGCGGCAACACCCAGGACACCGACCTGATCACGCCGACCCTCGACCTCTCCGAGGTCGACGCCCCGCTGCTGCGCTTCAACAGCGACTGGCGGGCGGTCGGGGTCAGCGACACCGCGGACATCGACGTCTCGACCGACGACGGCGCCACCTGGACCAACATCTGGCACCAGACCTCCAGCCGGCGCGGGCCCCGCGTCGAGGAGGTCCCGCTGGACGGGGTGGGCGGCCACGCCAACGTCAAGATCCGGTTCCGCTTCCGGGGCACCTTCGCCTGGTGGTGGGAGGTCGACAACGTCGAGGTGGTCAACCGGCTCTGCACGCCGAAGCCGGGCGGCCTGGTCGCCGGCTTCACCACCGACGCCAACACCGGCAACCCGCTGAACAACGTGACCGTGGTCAGCGACGGTGTCCCCACCGAGCGCGCGGTCTCGGTGGCGACCCCGGACGACCCCGCGATCCCGGACGGCTTCTACTGGCTCTACTCCAGCCTCACCGGGGAGCAGTCGTTCACCGCCAGCCTGTCGCCGTACCGGGCGCAGACCAAGACCGTGACCGTGGTCGCCGACGGCACCACGAGGGCGAACTTCGCGCTCCGGGCGCCCCGGCTGAGCATCACCCCGACCACCATCGAGATGCACCAGCCGTACGGCAGCACCCGCACGGTCAAGGTGACGGTGACCAACACCGGCAACGCGCCGGCCACCGTGGAGTTCCTGGAGCGGCAGGGGCAGTTCGACCTGCTGTCGACCAGGGGCGCCGAGCTGGTCGAGCAGCCGGTGAAGGGGCTGAGCAAGGCCGCCACCGGCGTCGCGTACGGCGGCGGGGTCACCTCGGCCGGGGCGGCGCCGGCGGTCGCCGACGCCTGGGCCCGGATCGCGAACACCCCGGCGGCGGTCTTCGACAACTCGGCGGTGACGGTCGGCGGAAGGGTCTACTCGATCGGTGGCGGCAGCGGCACCGGTAACGAGCGCAAGACCTGGGTGTACGACCCGGCGATCAACACCTGGACCACCCTGCCCGACATGCCCACCGCCCGGTCGAAGCCGGCACTGGGCGCGGTGGACGGCAAGATCTACGCGATCGGTGGTTGGGGGGCCGGGTCGACACCGCCGGCCACGGTCGACGTCTTCGACACGGTGAGCAACACCTGGAGCACCCTGGCCGGTGTGACCAACCCGGTGCCCCGGGCGGCGGCCGCGTCGGCGGTGGCGGGCGGCAAGATCTACGTCGTGGGTGGCTGCGCCGACAGCGCGTGCAGCACGGACACCAACGACGTGGTCGTCTTCGACCCGAAGACCGGCCAGTTCAGCCGGGCGGCCAACTACCCGCTGGGCGTCTCCTGGCTGGCCTGCGGCGGCATCGGCGGCAAGGTCTACTGCGCCGGTGGCGTCGGCTCGACCGAGTTCAAGAACGCCTACGTCTACGACCCGGCCGACGACACCTGGTCGCCGCTGCCGGACATGCCGATCGACCTGTGGGGCGCCCAGTACGCCGCGGCCGGCAACAAGCTGGTGCTGGCCGGTGGGGCGACCGCGAACTCGACGACGCTGACCAACCGCACGATCGCCTACGACCCGTCGGCCGGTGCCTGGATCAACCTGCCGAACGCGCAGTTCGCCCGGTACCGGGGTGCCGGTGTCTGCGGCGCGTACAAGGTCGGCGGCTCGCCGAGTTCGTTCGTCGGTTCCGCCGAGAGCGAGTATCTCGGCGGGCTGGAGGACTGCGAGGAGTCGGGAGACGCCTCCTGGCTGAGCGCCTCGCCGGAGAGCTTCACGCTCGCCGCCGGGGCGTCGAAGGTGGTCACGCTGACCCTGAGCGCGACCGCCGCCGCCGGGGTCGCCCAGCCCGGCACCTACACCGCCGACGTGGCGCTGGTCTCCAACAGTCCGTACCCGGTCCAGTCGCTGGAGGTGGAGATGAACGTCTCCCCGCCGGGGAACTGGGGCAAGATCCAGGGTACGGTCATCGGCCGGACCTGCGGCGGCGACGAGGTTCCGGTGCGGGCGACGGTACGGGTGAACCTGGTCAGTGACGCGACCACCGGCTACACCCTGACCGCGGACGGCCAGGGCCGCTACGCCTGGTGGCTGCCGAAGGGCCGGTACGACGTGATCGTGGCCAAGGACGGCTGGGTGCCGCAGGTCAAGCGGCAACAGATCCAGGCCGGCCTGGTCAGCACGCTCGACTTCGTCCTCGAACCGGTGGCGCCGTGTCCGGCCCGCCTCGGCGGGATCTGACCGGCGGCCGTGACCGGTCGGATCCCTGACCGGTCGGAATCGCGAACCGCGGTGCCCGCCGTTCCCACCCGGGACGGCGGGCACCGTCGTCGCCGGCCGGGCCCCGGTGCCCGCCACCGGCGGGCGTCGGCCGCACGTCGGCCACCGACGGCGGCCGCCGGCTCGTCCCGCCGGCTATCGCCTCCGGCTGCCCAGTGGGCAGGCGACGGCCAGCAGGGCGTGGGCGGCCAGCACCACGAGGTAGCCGCTGTGCGTGTTCAGCATGGTCGTGCCGTTGACCGGTGAGGCGATCATCGCGCCGCCGCCGCAGAGCCCCACGAGGAGGAACACCAGGACGGTCCACCACGGCGTCCGGGTACGGTACGCCGGCACCACCGCCACCACCAGCACGGTCGCCGCCACAGCCAGCCAGGCCGTCGCCGCGAGCAGCGGCGCGAGGCCACCGGAGTAGATCTGTCCCCAGGTGCTCATCCCGGTGTCGAGCTCCCGGATCCAGGGACCGAACTCGGGGTAACGGGTCGGCGTGTAGCTGAAGTCCCGGGGCGGCCTGTCCACTCCGGCGTACGGCAGCACGACGAAACCGAGGACGAACAGCACCGCCGCGACGCCGAGCACCGCGTACCGGAACACCAGTGGCCCGATCCGCACCGCCGGAACCGGCGGCGCCGCCGCGGCGCCGGGGACCGGACCGGGGTGGTCGGCCGTCGTGCCGGCCTGCCCCGGCAGCGGGTCGATCACCGGCTGTCGCCGTCCGTCGACCGCGTGGGGCGTCCACTGTCGGCCGTCGTACCACCGGAGCGCGTGCCGGCCCGACGGATCCGGATACCAACCCGCCCCCGCCGTGCTCACCACACCCTCCTCACTCCTGGGGTACGAGGGGAGCATCCCCGCCGCGGTCCGGTGCACCGCGACGGTCGGGCGCACGGACCCCGCGAAGACCGGCCGCATGCCGCGTCGTTCGGTCCGGACGTCGACGGGCATCGAGCGCCCGGCGAGGCGCTAGTACTGCATGACACAGTAGACGACGGTGGGGTGCGTGAACCGGTACCAGCGGTTCCACTGGTAGTCACGCGTGCACCTGTCGCCGTTGGAGGCGCCGGGCACGATGTCGATGATGTGGACGGTGCCCTTCGCCTTGCACTTCGGGGCCGCCGTGACGAAGCCTCTCTGCTTGGGGAACTTGTAGCAGTAGAAGCGGACCAGGTGGAGTTCCAGGCAGAGTTTGTAGCCGTTGACGGTGATGTACGGGGATCCGGGGTCGGAGCAGGTACCCCGGCCGTAGTCCACCGAGACCACCCGGTAGGTACCCCGGCTGCCGTTGCAGTTGCCGATCCCCAGGAAGTCCCCGTCCTCGCTGACACCGATGCACTGCCCGATCCGGGCCGGTGCCGGTGGCGGAGCCGGCTCGGTCTCCGGCGCCTCCCGCTGCGGGAGGCCCGTCCCGCCGACCGGCGGGCGCGAGGACGTGGCCGTCCCGACCGGCGTGGGATAGGTGACACCGCCGGCGCGGGTTCGCGCGCCGTCGTCCTTGCCCCTGGCGAGGAACAGCGCGACCGCGCCCAACGCGCAGACGCCGATCAGGCACAGCGCCAGCACCACGGCGATGACACCGATGACGATGGGAGCGACACGCTTCTGCTGCTGCGCCGGCGCGGGCGGCATCGCCATGCCCGGCCCCGGCGGAACCGGCGTGCCCGGGTTGCCAGAGGGTGGCGGAGGCAACGTCACCCGACGAGTGTAGATCGACCGGGTCTGGCCCGCGGACCTCGCGGGAAGCCGCGGGAGCCGCCACCACGGGTGGGCACGTCCGGCTCCCGGTGACCGTCACCGCGACCCGACCCGGCTCGGGGCCGGCGCCCCGCCCTGGGTCGGTTGATTGCGCAGGGACCGCAGTCCGACCGCGAACGTCCAGACCAGCATCGGGAGGACGGCGACCCGCTCCATGCCCCCGACCCCGAACCCGAGGTCGACCTGGGCGAGGAACAGCACGGTACCCGTCACGCCGGTCAGACCCAGGACGGCGCTGACGGTGCGCAGCGACGCGAGGAGCGGCGACCGCCGCGCCAGAGCGGCGGTCACCACCCCCGCGTTGCCCAAGACGAAGATCAGCAGCGCCGCGAGGAGGTGGTTGTTCTCGTCGACGTCCGCCGGATACAGCCCGGCCAGGACGTAGCCCGCCGCACCGGCCGTCACGAGGACCTGCGCGGCCCGCGCCGCAGCACCCCGACCGAACACCCGCCAGCCGAGGAGCACACCGAGCGCGACGAGCGACCCGGTGGCGACCATGCCGACGTTCATCGCGGTGTGCCACGGGGAGCAGACCTGGCGCGGCCGGCTGGTGTCCCAGACACCGCAGGTCACGTTGCCCAGGTCGCTGATGTTGTGGACGGCCCAGCTGTACGACGGCTCGCTCCACGCGAGGCCGACGATCACGTTGGCCGCCAGGAACACGGGTGCGGCGAGCAGCAGGCCGTAGGCACTCACACGGGTGGTTCGCACCCGCCCATCCCACCGCCCGACACCGCCGGGCGCACTACGACCAGGCACCCGATCCCGGGTATGGCCAGCCATACCCGCGCCGCGTGGCGGCGGGACGGAGGGCACCCACCACCGGCACGCCGGCACCGGACGTCGGTGTGTCCTGCCCGCCGCCGGGATCGGCCCGCCCCGGAACGGGGAACGTCAGGGTCGGCGGGCGGCGACACGGTGGAACGCCGCCTGTACCGCCCGCCGGGTCACCGGGTTGAGGTTGTCGACGACGTCGACGAGCACGGCGAGCTGTTCGAGGGCCGCGAACGCCTGCGCGGCGCCGTCGCCGTCCACCCCCTCGTACAGTTCCAGCCCGACGAAGGCGGCGGCGAGGGCCCGGGCCAGACCACCGATGTCGGCGATCTCCCCGAACGGCGAGCCGGCCAGCACCCGTCGCAGCACCGACTCGATCTCGTCGGTCCACAGCCGCAGGGCGGCGGCGGTCGACGGGGCGAGCCGCCCGTCCTGCTGGGCCCCGGCGAGGAGCTGGGCGAGAACGGACAGATGGCCGAGCTCCCGCTCCCGCTCGTGCAGGTCCCGACCGAGGTCGAGCAGTTCGCGTAGCGTCCGGACCTGCGCGAACCGGGGTGCGTAGTGCCGTACCCGGGCGGCGGTGCTGGTCGTGCAGGCCACGGCGAGCAGCTCGTCGACGCTGCCGAAGTGATAGAAGATCAGGGCCTGGTTCACCCCGGCGGCCGCGGCGATGGTCCGGGCGGAGACCCCGGCGATGCCGTGTTGACGGAGGGCCGCCAGCGCGCCGTCGACGAGCCGCTGTTTGGTGTCCGACATTCCTCTCCTCGCCGCCTGGCCGACCGGGGTCGACGGGCCCGGCGCCGCCGTTGCCGCCGCGGCGATCCACCGGGTGCGGCCCGCCGACCGGGTGTGACGGTGCGATCATCGCATCGGCGACAGGCCGGGCCGGCCGGGCCACTCCCGGCAGCCCGCGCGGGCGGGGGTCAGCTCAGCGCCATCATGTCGAGCAGGTGTGCCGCACCCTCGTGCACCAGGCCGTCCTGGATCGGGCCGAAGTACCAGGAGGGGTCGAGGCCACGGCGGTAGGAGACGGACAGCCGCACCTCGGTGTGTCGGTCGTCGACGGCGTGCCAGCTCAACGCCGCGTGCCGCCAGGTCAGCCAGCGGCCGGTTATCGAGGTGTCCTCGACGAACCCGAACTCGACCCGACCGGGCTCGGAGCGGGTGACCTCGGCGACGAGATGGCCGCCGGGCCCGTGCGACGTTCCGTGGTACGCGAAGACCCAGCGGTCCGCGGCGGCCAGTCCGCTGCCGGACACCTCCCCGGGCAGCGGTACGCCGAGCAGCCGCAGCGGGATCGACCGGGCGGGGACCGGCCGCGGTCCCCGGACGACCCGGGCGGAGACCTCGTCGGTGGAGAGCGCGAGCAGCCGGACCACCTCCACCGACTGTTCCGGCGCGATGCGCAGATCCTCGCTGCTCCCCTCGATCCCGCCGGCCAGCAACAGCGGCACGAGGACCACCGCGTGGGCGGCCCGGTCGGCCCGCAGGCAGTAGTTGATCAATGCGGTGGTGCCGTGGGCCACGGCATACACCAGCGGAGCGGCGAGCACCACGCAGATCACGCCCTCCCGCAGCAGGACGGCGGCGAGCAGCAGGCAGACCGTGGTGGCCAGGAAGACGCGGCCGTGGGTGCTCCGGACCGGTGCCAGCGCCAGGGCCGCCGCCAGCAGCACCGGCAGCCCGACGAAGAGCATCGCACCGTCCGCTCGTCCGTCGCGGACGGTCGCCCCGAGGACGACGATGCCGAACAGTCCGATGAGGCCGGCGACGGCCCAGTTGACCCTGCCGGGCCGTGGTCGTGGTCGTGGTTCTTCCGGTGCCGGTTCGGACACGGGCTGCTCCCTCCGCCGGCCGGTGCGGGCGGCACCGGCGGTGCACGTCGAGGTTTGAGCGGTCGCTCAAACACGGGTCGAGGGTAGACCGAACTGAGCGACCGCTCAAGTCCGTGCCGGAGCGCGCGGACCCGGAGACGACGGAGCCCCACCGATCGATCGCGATCGGTGGGGCTCGCGGTGTTGCGGTGCGCCGGCCGGCGGTGTCAGACGGAGCCCACGCTCGGGAATGGGCCCCTTCCCCGCCGAGCCGATCAGCTGACCGTGACGGCGACCTCGTTGATGCCCTGGCTGGCGGTGACCGACGCGTCGCCGTTACCGTGCCGGGACAGCGCCCGCAGGGTCCAGGTGCCGGGCGCGGCGAAGAACCGGAACTGGCCGGCCGGTGAGGTGACGACCTCGGCGGTGAACTCACCGGACGAGTCGAGAAGCCGGACGTACGCCCCGGGCACGACCTCCCCGTTGGGGGCCTTGACGACCCCGGCGATCACGGTCTCCTTCGTGAGGTCGATGCTGACGGGAAGCGGCGCGGCCTGGTCGGGCGCGGCGCAGCCCGCGGCGGAGGGGGCAACGGGTGTGGTCATCTGCCTCACACCGTCCCGGGCTCGTCGCCGACCGCCACCGGGACACCGACCAGCGAGCCGTACTCGGTCCAGGAGCCGTCGTAGTTCTTCACGTTCTGGTGGCCGAGCAGCTCGTGCAGGACGAACCAGGTGTGCGAGGAGCGCTCACCGATCCGGCAGTAGGCGATGGTGTCCTTGCTGTCGTCCAGCCCCGCCTCGGCGTAGATCTTGCGCAGCTCGTCGTCGGACTTGAAGGTGCCGTCCTCGTTCGCCGCCTTCGACCACGGCACGTTCACCGCGGTCGGGATGTGGCCGGCCCGCTGCGCCTGCTCCTGCGGCAGGTGCGCCGGGGCGAGCAGCCGGCCGGCGTACTCGTCGGGGGACCGCACGTCGACCAGGTTCTTGGTGCCGATCGCGGCGACCACCTCGTCGCGGAAGGCCCGGATCGACAGGTCGGGCTCCTGGGCGACGTACCGGGTCTTCGGCCGGGTCACCACCTCGGTGGTCAGCGGGCGGGCGTCCAGCTCCCACTTCTTGCGGCCACCGTCGAGCAGCTTCACGTTCCGGTGCCCGTAGAGCTTGAAGTACCAGTACGCGTACGCCGCGAACCAGTTGTTGTTGCCGCCGTAGAGCACGACGGTGTCGTCGTTGCTGATGCCCCGCTCGGAGAGGAGCGCCTCGAACTGCTCCTTGTTGACGAAGTCCCGGCGCACCGGGTCCTGCAGGTCGGTCTTCCAGTCAAGCTTGATGGCGCCGGCGATGTGCCCGCCGTCGTAGGCGGTGGTGTCCTCGTCGACCTCGACGAAGACCACGCCGGGTGTGTCGAGGTTCTTCTCGGCCCAGTCGGCTGAGACGAGTGCGGTGTCGCGACTCATCAGATCACTCCTTGTGAGGGTTGGGGTGGTGAGCCTGCGCGTGCCGGCCGACCGACGGGAGTTGCCGCGTGCGACGCGCTGGCCCCGAAGAAGGACGGATCACGGGACGTGCGACGGCGCCGCTGCCGGGCGTGGGTGGATTCAGAGGGTACGCAGAACGAACAGCCCCGCCGTCAGATGACGGGGCGACACAGGCAGGTGGCCACGCGGCACAGGTCGACCGCGCGCCGCTTGGTGAGGAGCGTCCCCATGGTGGGGCAGCCTACCAGCGCCGTGACCTCCTGGCGACGGGCCGACCACGATCCGGGATTACCACGGCTCGCCCGCCCACCGACCGACCCGCCGGGATCATCGTATGTCGTTCAATATCACATTTCGGGCGACCCCGGTGACCACGAGCCCTTCCGGCCGCGGTCGGATCTCGGTGATCGCCACACCGAACGGCAGCGGCGGCAACGGCACCCGGGCCGTGAGGCGCTCGGTGAACGCGGTGACGAAGGACCGGACCGCCGGGTCGTCGGGCAGGTCGTCCGAGGTGAGCTCGGAGAACGTGACGACGATGTCGTCACCGTCCGGGGTCAGTCTGGCGGTGCCGCGTACGGTGAGCCGTTCGCCGATCAGCGGCACGTCGATCGGCGCGGTGACGACCAGGTTCCCGTCCTCCTCGGCGAGGCGGACGCCCGGCTGGTCGATCAACTTCGCCACGCTGTCGTACGCGACGGTCAGCGTGCCCCGGACCGTGTCGGCGGTGACGTCGCCCCGGCCGGAGCGCAGCGTGTCCAGCGGCGCGCTGACGCCCCTGGCCTCGACCGTCACCTCCGGGGCCGACACCGTCACGTTGCCGCGCACGGCCGAGGCCCGCACCTCACGCAGCACGATCCGGATCGAGTCGTACCGGCCGCCGACGACCTGGGTGAGGAACGGAAAGCCGCCCACCGTCACCTCGGGCGCGGAGAACTGCACGTCGCGCCGGGTCAGCTCCCGGTCGACCCGGTCCGCGACGACCCGCTCGGCGACCCCGGCGACGACCCGGTCCGTCACCAGGAGCAGTCCGGCCAGCACGAGCAGGAGGACGACCAGGACGACCAGTGGCCGCCGGCCCCGCCGCCGACCCGGTCGCCCGCCGTACGTGCTCCCCGCCGCCGGAACACTCTCCGCCACGCGCTCCCCCCGATCCGGTCCCCGATCCCGCCGCCGGTGCGCCTCGTGACCACTGTCTACCCGAGGCGGCTCGTCCCCACCACACCCCGGCGGGCGACCCGCCGGCGCGGGCACCCGCGCCGGGCCCGTGGCGGGGAGGACCCGACGACGCCGAGACCCTCCGGACGCCGGCGGGCACCGGCGCACACGTCACAGGAAGAAGACGCTCATCGCGTACGCCGCCGGGGCGGCCAGGGCGAACCCGCCGAGCGGTCCCTGCGTGTGCCGGGCGACCCACATGGTCGGCGGCTCGCCGGCCATCTGACGTCCCGCCTCGGCGTAGCCGACCCCGAGATCGACCAGGACCGCGGCCGCCGCCGCGACCAGGCCCACCACCGCCCCGCTGGTCGGGGTGAAGCCGACCAGGTAGCTGCCGAGCACGGCGGCGGCCAGGGTGCCGGCCATCGCGCCGGCCACCACGCCGGCCGCGCCCCGGGGAACCTGCGGAGCCATCCGGGGCCAGGGCAGCACCGCGTCGGTCAACCGGGCGACCGCCAACGCGACGGCGGTCGCGGCCAGGCAGACGTGGCTGGCCTGGGTGCCGATCGGGATCCGGCTGAGGACGACGAGGCTGGCGAAGGCCACCACACCGACGACGATGAGCAGGGTGGCGCCCAGGGAGTCGGTGACCCGGGCACGGTCCTTTCGGCGTACGAGCTGGCCGAGCACTCCGACGACGAAGCCGGCGGCGGCGACGTACCCGAGCGGGCCGAGCGCGGCGATCCTCGGCAGGGCGGCGGCGGCGTCGGCGGCACCGGCCACCACGACCGCGACGGCGGCGACGACCGGCAGCGCGGGTGGGCGCACCGCCATCGTCCAGGCGAACACGAAGAGCAGCTGCACCCCGAACACCACCACCGCGAAGGGGACCCGGACGCCGGGCCCGGCGGTGTAGGCGCCGAAGATCAGGCCGAGGCCGAGCAGCCCGGAGAAGCCGGCGACCGCCACCGACAGCAGACGCCGCACGGGTACGGGCGGCATCTCCTCCTGTTCCTCCCCATCCCGGCCGTCCGCGGCGTCGGACCGCGCTCTGGCGTCCGGTCGACCGGACGGCTCGGACCGACTCGGCGGCTCGGAACGGCTCGGCGGCTCGGACCGACCGGAAACGGGACGATCGACCGGTTCGGGGCGGCGCGCGTCGTCGAACGGGCGTGGGCCGTCGAACGGGCGTGGGCCGTCGAACGGCCCCGGCCCGGACGGGCCACGGGCCGGCTCGGGGCCGACGGGGTAGCCGCGGGGCTCCGGTGCGCGGCGCGATCCACCCGGACCCGGACGACCGTCCGCCCACGGGTCCCGACCTGTCTCCGGTGACGTGGAGGGGTACACGCCCTGATCGTGCCAGATCGCGCGGACGACGCGCCGACGCCGGAGGGCTCGCCGACGGCATGTCGTCGGCAGTGGCCGATCCCACACGGCCTCTGGACGAACGTGCGAGGTAACAGCCCGCGGAACTTCCGATAAGCTCAGCACTTACCTGCCCGTCAGTGAAGCCGGGACGACCCCAGTCTCCAGCGGTCCCGGCCACCGCCGGCGCGCCGCTGGCCACACCGCGCGGCACCGGTCGGCGCCGCGGGGGACGGAGGTGATGTGTGGAAATCCTGCTGCTGGTGACCGCGCGCGCAGGCGAACCGTCCGTCGTGCTGCCGGCACTCGACCTGCTTCCCCATTCCGTACGCACCGCTCCGCGCGACGTACGCACCCTCGTCTCCGGGCCGAGCCCGGACGCCGTCCTGGTCGACGCCCGCTCGGAACTGAGCGAGGCCCGGGCCACCTGCAGGATGCTGCACGCCACCGGACTCGGGGTGCCACTGATCGCGGTGGTGACCGAGGCGGGGTTGATCGCCCTCAGCGCGGACTGGGGCGTGGACGACGTGATCCTCGCCAGCGCCGGCCCGGCCGAGGTGGAGGCGAGGTTGCGACTCGCCGTCGGGCGGCTCAGCAACGCGACCGCCGCGACCGGCGGGCTGATCCGGGCCGGGGACCTGACCATCGACCCCGACACGTACGCCGCCAAGCTCAAGGGGCGGCCGCTCGACCTGACGTACAAGGAGTTCGAGCTGCTGAAGTTCCTCGCCCAGCACCCCGGTCGGGTCTTCACCCGCGACCAGTTGCTGCGTGAGGTCTGGGGCTACGACTACTTCGGTGGCACCCGCACCGTCGACGTCCACGTCCGGCGGCTGCGTGCCAAGCTCGGCTCCGAGTACGAGTCGATGATCGGCACCGTCCGGCAGGTCGGCTACAAGTTCGTCACCCCGCCGTCCCGGCCGCTGCCGGAGCCGGAGAACGTGCCGCTGTCGGTCTGACCGCCACCGACGACGACTCCCGGGAGGCCACCGGCGCGCGCGCCGGTGGCCTCCCGGCGTCTGTCGGTGGTCTCCGGCACCGGCCGGCGGCGCCCCGGGGGTGCGCTCGCGCCGCCCCGGGCGACCGACCAGCCCGCCTCCCGCGACCGGAGAGGGGCGAATCCGAGAAACAGTAACTTTCCGGTTGTTCGCCTCGTAGCCTGAACCCGGGTTATCCGAGGAGGCACGGTGACAGCGGTGACATCTCCGGCGGTCCGCTGATGGGCGGCATCTCACGGGGGCAGGCGCTGGTCGTCACGACCCTCGTCACCGCCATGGTCCTCGGCGCCGCGTACCTGCTCGGCCACAGTCTGGGCAGCTCCGTGGGGCCGGCCCGGCCCGGGGCGGCGGCGCGGGACCGGGCCGGCACCGGCGCGACGGACCCGGACGAGGGCGGTCCGGCCCGCGACGGCGGCACGGAGCACGGCGGAGGGCCGGCGTCCGGCACCGCCACCGAGCCCGTACCGGCCCCCGGCGACGGGCTCCGCCCCGGCACCGCCGCGCCGCGCACGGACCCGTCGTTCCCGTCGCTCTCGTCGGCGCCCACGCCCGCCACCCCGCCACCGACCAAACCCGGCGCCGACGACCGCACTCCGGGCCCCACGTACGGCGGTCCACTTCCGCCGGACCCGAACGGGCCGCACGGCGCCCGGCTCACCACCGGCTCGTCGGCGGTGGCGCTCACCTTCGACGACGGCCCGGACCCCCGGTTCACCCCGCAGATCCTCGCCCTGCTGCGTGAGTTCGGGGTCACGGCGACCTTCTGCGTGGTCGGCGAGAACGCGCGGGCGCACCCGGAGCTGATCCGGGCGATCGTCGCCGACGGCCACACCCTGTGCAACCACTCCTGGTCCCACGACGTCGAGCTGGGCGAGCGCCCGTACGCCGAGATCGTGGCCGACCTGGCCCGGACCGGCGAGGCGATCCGGGCGGCGGTACCGGGGGCGACCGTGAGCTACTACCGGCAGCCCGGCGGGAAGTGGACCGAGTCGGTGGCGACGGCGGCGCGGCAACTCGGCATGACGCCGCTGCACTGGGCGGTGGACCCGCAGGACTGGACCCGGCCCGGCGCCGGCACCGTCGCCGCGTCGGTCACCGCGAACGTCTTCCCCGGCGCCGTCGTGCTGCTACACGACGCGGGCGGCGACCGCCAGGACACGGTGGACGCGCTCTATCCGATCCTCGTCAGCCTGGACCGGCGCTACGAGCTGATCGCCCTGCCGACCGGTGCGGGGCACCCCGCCACGGGCGTTGCCGCCGGCACCGGCGCGGCCCCCGGTCGGCACGGGCGGGCGCGGGCCGATGCCGGCCAGGCTACGGTGGGACGGTGAGCAGCGGGACTTCGGCGGGGCAGCGGATCAGCCGGCTGGACGTACTCGGCCCGGACGAGGTGGCGGCGGTGCTCGAGCTCGCCGCCGCGGCCGGCGCCGCCGACGGTGCGGACCCGCTCGACGAACACGTCACGCTCCGGCTCCGGCACCCCGTGGCGGGTGCCGTCCACCTGCTCGCCCGGCAACCGGACGGGTCACCCGTCGGGTACGCGTACCTGGAACCCGGCGAGACCGCCGGCGAGTACTCCGCCGGGCTCGTCGTACACCCGGGGCACCGGCGGCGGGGCCTGGGCCGGGCCCTGGTCGAGGTGATGCGGGCGGCGGCCACGGACGACAACCGCCTCCTGGTCTGGGCGCACGGTGACCACCCGTCCGCCGCCGCGCTCGCTCTCGACCTGGGCTTCGCGCGGGCCCGGGTGCTCTGGCAGCTCCGCCGGTCGCTGCGGGGGCCGCTGGCCGAGCCACGGCTGCCCGACGGGGTGTCGCTGCGGGCCTTCCGGCCCGGCGCCGACGACGAGGCCTGGCTGCGGCTCAACCGGCGGGCCTTCGCCGACCATCCCGAGCAGGGCCGCTGGGACGACGCCGACCTGCGGATGCGCCTCGCCGAACCGTGGTTCGACCCGGCCGGTTTCCTGCTCGCCGTCGAGGACGCGACCGGGCGGATGCTCGGTTTCCACTGGACGAAGGTGCACCGCCACGACGCGGGCGGAGAGTCCGGCCCGGCCGAACCGATGGGCGAGGTGTACGTCCTCGGTGTCGATCCGGACGCCCAGGGCCTCGGCCTGGGCAGGGCGCTCGCCCTCGCCGGACTGCACCACCTGCGTGCCGCCGGACTGGCCCGGGTGATGTTGTACGTCGACGAGTCGAACACCGCGGCGGTCGCGCTCTACACCCGGCTCGGCTTCGCCAACTGGGTACGGCACGTGCAGTACCGCTGGCCGGCCACGCCGAACCGGTGAGACCCGGGCCGGGGCACGGTGCCGTCCGGGCGTGTCTCTCCTCTCTGACACGACGGACAGCCACGAACCGCCCAGTGGTCACCTCACACGGCTGGCGGTACCACGGTTCACGGAACGGACATCTCGTACCCAGCACCCGGCCACCCAATCGGAAGCCCCTGTTCGCCCTCCGTTCACCTGCGACCGGCCAACCGGCTACCCGGCACTTCTAGCGTCCCTGTCAGCCGGCCACCAGCCGGCTCCCGGCAGAGGATTCCGGGTCTTGCTCCGTCGAAGGTGAAGGGACCTTTCAGGTGAAGCTCCAGCGGCACGGCACCATTGCCTGCCTCGCTCTGGCCACGGCGCTGGCGGTCAGCGCGTGCGGCTCGGACAACAACGAGCCCGGCAGCGGAGCGTCGGCCTCCGCGTCCTCCGCCGCCGACTGCGCCACGGGCACCATAAACGCGCAGGGTTCGTCCGCGCAGAAGAACGCGATCGACGAGTGGCGCAAGGCGTACCAGCAGCGGTGCGCCGGCTCCACCATCAACTACGAGCCCACCGGCTCCGGTGCCGGCATCCAGGCCTTCATCGCCGGCACCGCGGACTTCGCCGGCTCGGACTCGGTTCTCAAACCCGAGGAGCAGCCGCAGGCCGACGCCAGGTGCCCGGGCGGCGCGGCGATCCACCTGCCGATGGTGATCGGGCCGGTCGCGGTGGCGTACAACGTCAGCGGCGTGGACAACCTGCAGCTCAGGCCGGCCACCCTCGCGCAGATCTTCGCCGGCAGGATCACCAGGTGGGACGACGCCGCGATCAAGGCGGACAACCCGGGTGTGACGCTGCCGTCGACCGCCATCCAGACGGTGCACCGCTCCGACGAGTCGGGCACCACGGACAACTTCACCAGGTTCCTGTCCAGCGCCGCCGCGTCCGACTGGACCTTCGGCAACGCCAAGGCGTGGAAGGCCCCGGGCGGCACCGGTGCGAAGGGCTCGGACGGCGTGGCCAGCGCGGTCAGGCAGGCCGACGGCGCGATCGGCTACATGGAGTGGTCGTTCGCCGAGAACAGCGGGCTGAAGATCGCAAAGATCGGCAACGGCGCGGGTGAGTACGCCACGCTGACCGCCGAGTCGGCCGGCAGGGCCATCGCCGGCGCCCAGGTGATCGGCCAGGGCAACGACCTGAAGATGGCGCTGGACTACAACACCAGGGAGCCCGGGGCCTACCCGATCGTGCTGGTGACGTACGAGATCGTCTGCAGCAGGGGCCTCCCGGCCGACAGGCTGGCGCTGGTCAGGGGCTTCCTGGGTTACGCGGCCAGCGTCGAGGGCCAGGCGTCGCTGACCGAGCTGGGCTACGCCCCGCTGCCGGAGTCGGTCCGGAGCAGGGTCGAGTCCGCCATCCAGGCGATGGCCTGAGCGGCGTCGCCGCTCACCACCAGCGATCGAACGATCATCGCCACACCTGTCGTCAACGGAGCGAGCGAGCAGATGGGCGACATCCCACACCGCTCGGCCGACGCCGGCACCGGCGGACCCCACGTGACCCCCGGTCACGCCCGGTCCGCCGGTGCCGCGCTGTCGGTCGACCCACCAGTGACACCCCTGGACCGCACTCCGGACGGAGCCGGCGGCCACACCGACGACCTCGATCCGGGCGGCGGGGCGCTCGGCGGCGGGGCGCTGCCCCGGCGACGTGCCCTCGACGCGGAGCGGGTCTTTCAGGGCTTCACCATGGCCGCCGGCATGGCCGTGCTCGGCGTCATCGTGGCGATCGCGATCTTCCTGGTCGCCAGGGCGGTGCCGGCGCTGAACGCCAACACCGCGAACTTCTTCACGTACCAGGGCTGGTTGCCCAACGAGTCGGAGCCGAGGTTCGGCATCGGCGCGCTGGCCTTCGGCACGCTCCTCACCTCCTTCCTGGCGCTGCTGATGGCCGTACCGGTCGCCCTCGGTGTCGCGCTCTACCTCTCCCACTACGCGCCCAGGCGGGTCGGCACCGTCCTCGGATTCCTGGTCGACCTGCTCGCCGCCGTGCCGAGCGTGGTCTTCGGGCTCTGGGGGCGCGACTACCTCTACGGACCGGTACGGGACCTCTCCGTCTGGCTGAACACGCACCTCGGCTGGATCCCGATCTTCGGCGGGGACGGCCCGTTCGGCCGGTCGATCCTGCTCGGCTCGCTGGTCCTCGCGATCATGGTGCTGCCGATCATCACCTCGCTCTCCCGCGAGGTCTTCCTGCAGACCCCGACGGCCAACGAGGAGGCCGCCCTGGCCCTCGGCGCCACCAGGTGGGAGATGATCCGCATCGCGGTGCTGCCGTACGGGCGGCCCGGCATCATCGGCGCCACCATGCTCGGCCTCGGCCGGGCGCTCGGCGAGACGATCGCGCTGGCGATGACCCTCGGCATCGTCTCCACCATCTCGATCAACATCATCGAGAACGGCGGCAACACCGTCGCCGCCAACATCGCCAACGCCTTCGGCGAGGCGAACGACGTCGGACGGGGCGCGCTGATCGCCTCCGGCCTGGTGCTCTTCGCCATCACGCTGGTCGTCAACATGACCGCGCGGGCGATCATCCACCGGCGCCGGGAGTTCACGGAGACGGCGGCATGACCGTGACGAGCACACCTCCGGTCGCCCCGGGGCGGAATCCACAGCTGCGGGCCCGCCGGCTGCCGGTGGTGGCCCCGGTCGGGATCGCGGTGGCGGCGGTGGCCGTCGCCGCCGTCCTCGTCCACGGCACCGGGATCGGCGGCGCCGCCCTGGTGGTGGCGCTCGCCGTGCTCCTTCACCTGGTCGGGCTCTACGCGGCGAGCAGCGCCGTCGAGGGGCGGCGGCGGGCGCGCGACCGCACCTGGAGTGCGCTGATCCACTCCGCCTCCGTGCTGGCCCTGCTACCGCTGGCCTCGGTGGTGTGGACCCTGGTCAGCAACGGCCTCGACCGGATGGACCGCAACTTCTTCCTGACCTCGATGAACAACATCGGGGCCCGGGACCCGCACGGGGGCGCCTACCACGCCATCGTCGGCACCCTGGAGCAGGTCGGGATCGCCACGCTGATCACGGTGCCGGTCGGCATCGCCTGCGCCATCTACGTCGTCGAGTACGGCCGGGGAGGCCTCGCGCAGCTCATCCGGTTCTTCGTCGACGTGATGACCGGCATTCCGTCCATCGTGGCCGGCCTCTTCGTGCTCGCCTTCTGGATCCTGATCGTCTCGCCGTACCTCAACGACGGTCGGCCCGGCTACTCCGGCTTCGCCGCCTCACTGGCGCTGAGCGTGCTGATGCTGCCGACCATCGTCCGCTCCACCGAGGAGATGCTCCGGCTGGTCCCCGCGTCGCTGCGCGAGGGGGCGTACGCCCTCGGCGTGGCGAGGTGGAAGACGATCCTGCGGATCGTCCTGCCCACCGCCGCCCCCGGCATCGTCACCGGCGTGATGCTCGCCGTCGCCCGCGCGGCCGGGGAGACCGCGCCGGTGCTGCTGGTGGCCGGCGGTGGCGCGGCGATCAACCTCAACCCGTTCGAGAACAACCAGTCGTCGCTGGCGCTCTTCGTGTACCAGCAGGCCGGGGACGCGTCACGGTACGCCCCGGCCCGGGCCTGGGCGGCGGCGCTCACCCTCGTCGCCCTCGTCCTCGTCCTGACGATCACGGCGAAGCTCCTGGCCCGCCGTAACCGGTTCGGCCGCTGACCGGAGGAGGAACCCACATGGCCACGCGCATCGAGGCCACCAACGTCACCGCGTACTACGGCTCGTTCAAGGCGATCGAGAACATCACCCTCACCGTCGAGCCGAAGACCGTCACCGCGCTGATCGGCCCCTCCGGCTGCGGCAAGTCGACCTTCCTCCGCTCCATCAACCGGATGCACGAGGTGGTGCCGGGAGCCCGGGTCGACGGCCGGCTGACCATCGACGGCCAGGACATCTACGCCAGGGACGTGGACGTGACCGCGGTCCGCCGGATGATCGGGATGGTCTTCCAACGGCCCAACCCGTTCCCCACCATGTCGATCTTCGAGAACGTGGTCGCGGGACTGCGGCTCAACGGCGTACGCAGGAGGTCGGTGCTGGAGGAGGCGGCCGAGCGGGCACTGCGCGCGGCGAACCTGTGGGACGAGGTCAAGGACCGCCTCGGCAAGCCCGGCGCGGGGCTGAGCGGCGGCCAGCAGCAGCGGCTCTGCATCGCCCGGACCATCGCGGTCGAGCCGCAGGTCGTGCTGATGGACGAGCCCTGTTCGGCGTTGGACCCGATCTCCACACTGGCGATCGAGGACCTGATGTTCAGGCTGAAGGACCGTTACACGATCATCATCGTGACCCACAACATGCAGCAGGCGGCCCGGGTCTCCGACCGGACGGCGTTCTTCTCGATCGAGCGCACCGGCGAACCCGGCAGGCTCGTCGAGTACGACGACACCCAGAAGATCTTCAGCAACCCGCGCGAGAAGAGGACCGAGGACTACATCACCGGCCGTTTCGGCTGAGGCACGCGGCAGGGTCCTCCCCCGCGCCGCGCGCGCCGAGGGGTTCCCGCACGCCACACGCGGCCCGTGGCCCCGGACGGCTCAGTCCAGGGCGAGCCGCTCCACGCCGTCGGGGCCCCGCCGCAGCCTCGGCCGCAGCGGCCGGGCCGGGTCGCGGTCGGCCGCCGCGGCCGGCAGCCCGGCCAGGTCGGCGCAGGCGGCGAGCTCGGCCAGGGTGACCCGGGTCGGCGGGAGCATGCGCAGCTCCCCCGTGTCCGCCCGCCGCACCGCGTCCGCCGGGGACACCCACATCGTGTGGTCGGCCTCGCCGGAGACGTCCCGGGTACGTTGCCCCGGGGGAAGCAGGGCCACGAAGAAGTACGTGTCGAAGCGACGCGGCTCGAACTCCGGGGTGATCCAGCGGCTCCACGGCAGCAGCAGGTCGGAGCGGAGCGTCAGCCGGCGGTCCCGGAGCAGCTCGGCGAAGCGGATCCGCCGCCGTACCAGCGCCTGCCGGGCCGTCTCCCACTCCGGGCCGCTGACGTCCCCGACCACCGTGTCCGGGTGCGGCCCGGCGAGCAGCACCCCGGCCTCCTCGAAGACCTCCCGGACCGCCGCGCAGACCACCGCCTGGGCCTCGCCGGCCGGCAGCCTGAGCCGCTCCCCCCACTCGGCCGGCCCCGGACCGGCCCAGTCCAGGTCCGCGGCGGCGTCACCGGGGTCGACGCCGCCGCCGGGAAAGGCGTACATCCCACCGAAGGTCATCGCGGCGGCTCGGCGGATCAGGTACACCTCGAATCCCGCGTCGGCGGCGGGACGCAGCAGCGGCACGGTCGCGGCCCGGCGCGGCACGGCCGGTGTGCGTCCCTCGGCCTGGAACCGGCGGGCCTGCGCGACGATGTGTTCCTCGACGGGGAAGTCCAGCTCGGGCGCGGCGAAGTCCGACATCCTGCGAGCGTAGTGCGTGGCCGCCTCGACTACGGTGCCGGCATGACACGTTGGGGCATCCTCGCCACCGGTTACATCGCCGCCACCTTCGTCCGGGACCTTCGCCTGCTGCCCGACGCCGAGGTCGTCGCGGTCGGCTCCCGTTCGCGGGAGGCCGCCCGTGCCTTCGCCGACCGGCACGGCATCCCCCGGGCGTACGGCTCGTGGGCGGAGCTGGCCGCCGACGACGAGGTCGAGGTGATCTACGTCGCCACCCCGCACGCCGCCCACCTCGACGCCGCGCTGACCTGCCTCGCCGCCGGCAGGGCGGTGCTGGTCGAGAAGCCGATCACCCTCGACCGGGCGGGCGCCGAGCGGCTGGTCGAGGCCGCCCGGACGCAGGGCCGCTTCCTGATGGAGGCGATGTGGATGCGGTGCAACCCGACGATACGCCGGGTGACGGAACTGGTCGCCGACGGCGCGATCGGCGAGGTGACCGGCGTGCAGGCGGATTTCGGCCTCGCCGGGCCGTTCCCTCCGGAGCACCGGTTGCGGGCCCGTGCCCTGGGGGGCGGCGCACTGCTGGACCTGGGTGTCTACCCGGTCAGTCTGGCGCACCTGCTGCTCGGCGCTCCCGACGAGATCCGCGCCTGGGCGAAACTCAGCCCGGAGGGCGTCGACGAGAACACCGGGATCGTCTTCGGGTACGACTCCGGCGCGGTCGCCACCCTGAGCTGCGGCCTGGTCGGCGCGACGCCGGTGGCGGCGACGATCGTCGGCCGGACCGGGCGCATCGAGCTGGCGTCGCCGTTCTACCGGCCGAGCCGGGCGACCCTTTACCGGACGGGCGCCGAGCCGGAGCCGCTTCCGGTCGAGCAGGTCGGCTCCGGCTACCAGTACGAGGCGGCCGAGGTGCAGCGCTGCCTGCGCGAGGGTCTGCTGGAGAGCCCGCTCGTGCCGCACGCGGTCACCTGCGAGGTGATGGGCCTGTTGGACGCCGTACGAGCGCAGATCGGGGTCGTGTATCCCTGACCCGGTCCCTCTCCCCTCTCGTGAGCGTCGCAAGCTTGCGCTTGCCCACGAGAACGCCGAGCACGTGGGTGCTGTTTGGCGGGTTTTTCGGCGAGCGATGCGTGGCGTTGCGGATCAAAGGCACCACGCGGTGAATGGCTGGTGTGGATCCTTGGGAGGCGCTTGGCGTCTACTTGCGCTCGGCCACGAAGACACCGAGCCCTTGGACGCTCTCGACGAGCCCTTCGGCGCGCAGGGCGTGCATGGCGTAGCGGATCACGGAGTCAGAGACGCCGTGCTCTGCCTTGAGCTGCGCGGTTGACGGCAGCTTGTCGCCGGGCTTCAGCTCGCCCGACTGGATCTGCTGGCGGATGTGGTCCGCAAGGCGCTCCCACTTCGGTGCAGGCATGTGTACTCCTCGGTCTCCACCGACCATGAGATAACGTCACGACTTGTGGTCGCAAGTTGTCGGTACTTGCAAACTTAGCTTCAGCGCTTAAGTGCTTATCGACTTAAGCGCTTAGGCGGCTCTAGGTTGAGGGGCGCGCGGCACTCCTCGGTCTCCAACCTGGGAGCGCTTGCGCCTCCCGGTCGGGGCGGTCGGCTTGTACGGGTTGTCCGTCCCGACCCCCTGGTCACGCCCTGCTGTCGTACTCGCCGTTGAGGGCTGCGGTGGTGGGGCGGGGTGGTCCCGGTCTTCCCCTCCCCGGTTGTTGGGACCGGGGCCACCCGTCCACGTCCTGGTTCGCGATCGAGGTTTGTGATCGAAAGGAGCGGTCAGCGGTGCGTGCTGTTGCGCGTCGGCTGTTGGGGTTGGGTGTGCCTCGGCGGCGGCTTGGTGTGGTGGCGGGGTCGACGGTGTACCGGTCGGCTGCGTGGCGGCCGGTGCTGGCTGGTCCGCCGTTGTGGCCGTGGCAGGTGCGGTCGCGCAGGTTCAGTCGGGTGGGGTTGGGTCGGCGTGGG
>Ga0310834_100312_pt1 | contig 66939 bp, 65 predicted proteins | sample SM_ome_2_FD_201314 | JGI IMG/M metagenome (GOLD analysis project Ga0310834, IMG submission 201314) | Sorghum-adapted microbial communities enriched on stacked mutant (SM) sorghum from Joint BioEnergy Institute, Emeryville, California... ...
TGACGACGTATTTTCCGATATTTTAAAGGCATTTGGGCTAGAAGATATCCCCGCATATGGGGTTAAAGATAAAAGGACGAAAACATATCTACATACCAAAAAATAAAGAACTCTCCCCAAAAAACGCGATCATGACGCTGTTTTCGGGGAGTTTTTGTTTCTGGAACTGTAAAAGTCGGGAAAAATACCCGGCATCCCGCCGGACCGTCCGAGTTCCTTGATTCAGTTTGGAAATTCCATTCTGAATGGACGTCTATCAGCCTATGAAAAAGGATCGTCAACGATCCGAATGGGATCGTCAGGACCGGCGCCTGCCGGTTTTTCAAGGCCTTCGGCCGGCCTTCCCGGCTGCGGCGGAAGGTCGGCCTTTAAAGCCCGCCCGGTAATTTTCCAAAATCGGGTCCAGGGCTTTCATATGGTTGCCAATCGGACGGGGCTTCCTGTACGATTCCGTTTTTGCCGGCCATCGAAAGGCAAAAGGAGGCGGGTAATCAAGAATAGAAGTATCCCACAACAGGAGGATACCTCTTCTTGAATATCCGGATTCCGCCAAACTGCGGCTTTCGTATCCTTGCGGATGCCCCGGAATAGGGTCCCGGCTTGACAAGGTCCGGAATCATATGGCCGGATCCCCCGTTCTTTTGTAAAATAAGGGGGAGCAAAAATCGCTGCCTCCCCCTGTTCAAGGGGGAATAAACGGAAGGAAGTGCCGCATGAGAAGGTTCGCGAGAATTTTTTTGAGCGTCCTGCCATTTGTTTACATGGTTTTCATCTGGATCCTTTCGAGCCTCCCGGCGGATGCGGTGATCCGGTTTTCCTTTTACGACCGGATCATCAAGGAGTCGCTCCACCTGATCGAATTCGCCATTTTGTACGGCCTTTTCGCCGTTGCGCTGGCCGCAAACGGCAGGCTGACGAAAAAAGGGAATCTCATCGCCGCCGCCATTTCCGCCCTGTACGGCGCGATCGATGAAATCCATCAATCCTTCGTCCCGTACCGCTCCGCGGATATCTTCGATTTCGTCAAAGACATCACCGGGATCCTCATCCTGTACGTGCTGACCGTCCGCGGATATTTTTCCCCGGAAAAACGGGGGATCGGGCGTTTGTACGGCTTCTTGGAAAAATATGCGGCCCCGCGGTAAATGCGCCGCGGCTGCCTCACCGGAGGAATGGGCGGCCGGCGCCGCGGGCGCCGGATCGCCCCGGGCTGCTGAAAACTCCGTTTCCATTGTCGCTTCCAAAAAAAAAAACGAAAGGTTCCGCCCCCTTTCGTGCAAGCGCCATTTTTCCTGCCGGCCCCGCCCGCCTGCCCCCGAACCGTTTTTCCGCTCCGCCTTGCCCGGCCTGCGGATCGTTGCGGCGGATTGGGGCCGGCCGCCTTATTTTTTGACGACCTGCTGTTTTAAAAACGGATCGTCGTCGGCGATCTCGACCCCCCGGTAATAGTATTTGATGATTTCCTCGTACGTTTTGCCTTCCTTGGCCATTCCGTTGGCCCCGTACTGGCTCATGCCCACCCCGTGGCCATAGCCCTTCGTCCGGATGACAATATGATCCCCCTCCCGCGTCCATTGGAAGTCGGTGGAGCGGAGATTCAGCTTTTCCCGGATTTCCCGGCCGGTGAATTCCTTTCCGGCGATCTGCACCTTCTTCACCCTTCGTCCCGGGGTGAGGGAAAGGATTTTGCCCACTTCGCCGGAAGCCAAAGTGACCCCCAATTTCTCCTCAAATTCCTTGATGGGGATGACCGTTTCGTAGGCGAACTTGGGGGATTCGCTGTCCCAGGGGCTTTTTACGCTCTTCAAATAAGGGATTTCGTTGCTCCAATAATCCTCCGCGTTTTCCGTATATCCGTTGCTCGTGGAAAAATAGGCGGGCGTAATCGGCTGGCTGCCGTAGACGATGATCTTTCCCCGCGTTTCGTATACGGCTTGGCGGATTTTATTGATTTTCCATTGATAGTCCTTTCCCCAAATTTTTTTCAGTTCTTCATCGTTTTTATAAACCTGATCCAATACGCTGTCGCCGATATCCGCCCCTTCCGGGATACCCTCTTTTTTCCCCGCCAGCAAATTTTTTACGAGGTACGTCCTGGCTGCGACGCTTTGCGCCTTCAGCGCCTCCTTTTCAAAATCCGCCGGCATCTCGGACGCGACGACTCCGGCCACGTATTGTTCAAAGGGGATTTCTTCCACTTTTTTTTCGCCCGTCCGGTAAACCGAAACCCGGACGGGTGAACTTTCGGCGATTAATTTCCCCAGGTCCATTTGACCCAATTTTTCCGCCACCTTTCCGGTGCTGCTCTTCGAAAAAGGGAGAACGAGGATGCTCGGGATCAATAATGTGGCAATCAGTACAAACATAAGCACGGCTCCAACCGGTTTTACTTTTTCCAACTGCGACTCCTCCCCAACGCAAGGTTATCTTCCTTTTCGTTCTATATATATGGGGGTGGACAACCCTTTATGCCTTGACTGGGAAAACCTTGATCTTCCGCAGAAGGTTCTATTTTTTCCGTTTCCTTCATAAAAAGAAATAAAAAAGCCGAAGAATCGCCATGCCCCGCAAGGGCACATGCTTCTTCAGCTTTTTGAAAATCCGGGCCGGATCCGGGAGGAGTCGGGGCAAAAATCCCGTCCGTCTTTTCGCGGGGCAGGTTGGAGCCGAAGGGAAAAACTTTCCTCATCTTCGCGGCAGAAACCGTTCGGGCCTTAATGCCTTACTTCATATTGGCGGCCAGTTTCGGAACCCCCGCCTCCTCCGTTCCGATCCGTTCAATATCCGCGCCCAGTGCTTTCAATTTTTCATGGAACCGGACGTATCCGCGGTCCAAATGTTTCAGTTCCGTCACCGTCGTAATGCCTTCCGCCGCCAGCCCGGCAATGATCAGCGCGGCCGCCGCCCGGAGATCGGTGGCGCAAACTTCCGCCCCCTGCAATTGGCAAGGGCCGTTGATGATCACCGTCCGTCCCTCGATTTTCAGGTTGGCGTTCATCCGGCGAAATTCTTCCACGTGCATGAAGCGATTTTCAAAGACCGTTTCCGTAACCATGCTCGTGCCTTCGGCACGCAGAAGCAATGCCATCATTTGCGCTTGCATGTCCGTGGGGAAGCCGGGGTATGGCATCGTTTTGACGTCGACGGCTTTTAATTTTTCGGGGGCGATGACCCGGATCCCGTCGCTTTCTTCGACGAAGGTGACGCCCATTTCTTCCAGCTTGGCGATGAGGGCGGAGATATGTTCGGTGACCGCCCCTTTCACATAAACGTTCCCGCCGGTGATGGCGGCAGCGGTAATGAAGGTTCCCGCTTCGATCCTGTCGGGAATGATGGTATGTTCGGCACCGTGCAAAGATTCCACGCCTTCGATGCGGATCGTTTCCGTTCCCGCGCCCTTAACGACAGCGCCCATCTTCGTCAGGAAATTGGCCAGGTCCACAATCTCCGGTTCCTTGGCGCAGTTTTCGATGATCGTCGTTCCTTCCGCCAAAGTGGCGGCCATCATAATGTTTTCCGTGGCACCGACGCTGGGAATATCCAGATAGATTTTCGTTCCTTTCAGCCTGCCTTCAACCTTCGCGTCGATAAATCCGTTTCCGACCTTGACTTCCGCCCCCATGGCTTCAAAGCCTTTTAAATGCTGATCGATCGGCCGTGATCCAATTGCACATCCGCCGGGAAGTGCAATTCGAGCACGACCGAGACGGGCAAGCAAGGATCCCATAACGAGGACGGAAGCGCGCATTTTCCGGACGTATTCAAAGGGCGCCTCATCCTTTAACGGACCCGAGGCGTCAATAAAAACGGAATTATTTTGGAAAACGACCTTCGCGTTCAAACAGCGCAAAACTTCATTAATGGTATAGACATCCGAGAGAGCCGGTACGTCATGAATCACGCTTTTTCCATCTTCAGCTAACAGCGATGCGGCGATGACAGGCAAAACGGCATTTTTGGCTCCCTCCACTTTGACCGTGCCGCTCAGTTTTTTCCCGCCGCGGACGATGATTTTTTCCAAGAGTATTCCCCTCCGCGTCCATTCTCTTTATATTAATACTCAGCCGTGATAATCGGTGTGCCGATGGCGAAATTCGTTCGGTTTTCCTTTTCATCCAACCGCAGAGCGATCTGCACATTAAACGGACCGTTTAATGTGCGCAATTGGCCGGCGAAAAAGGGGCTCAACCCCGTCAATGCGATGAAATCTTTTTCATTGATCAGCTCGACGATTTCCGCCCGGAAATCCAGGGCGAATGAACGGATATTTTCCAAATCAACAAAATCAATCTTATCACTGAAAGTTCCGTTTAAACAAGTGAAAACTTCCGCGTTTTCATGAAAGATGCCTGTTATTTTTTTCCTGATTTTCGAGTCCACATGTTTACGGATGGCTTGGTTCCAACTTGTTCCTTCGATCTTGTAGGAGGAAAAACCTTGCGCTTCTTCTTGGGTGAGGCCGGCGACCACTTGGAGGGTTTCCGTAAATGGTCCTTCGCGGTATGTTCCTTCCAGCTTCCAAGTGGTTGCTGTAACGGTTTTATCCCAACGAAAATGAGGGTAGCGTGATTTCCAATGTTCTGCAGTCTTTTCGAGGTCGTAAACGGTAGCATGACCGGGGATTTCTTCCCGAAGGAGCAACAACCAGCGTTCCACTTTACCGCCGCGGGTCTGGATCACATTAAACATTGTATTCAAATCGCCGGTTTTTGCCACCGGCCGTTCATCCCGGGCAAATCCGTGGATAAAAAGAACCAAAAGTGCGAGTGCGAAAACTGTCCATGATTTGGAAATCCAACCATGCATAGGGCTCCCCCTCTCCCGTCCTTGTATTAACATTTTTGGTCAACGGCTGGGGAAGCATACATGGTAAAAGTCGTCATCCTTTGACAAATTCCGCGAAAAAACGGATGAAAGATGGAATGGAAATTTGCCTTGTCCTACTCGTATATGTAAGGGATCTGTTGGGACCAGGACAAATAGTCGAGGAAAAATTGGGCTGTCAACGATCCGATGATGATCGCCAAAAAGATGAAGAGAAGCCTTGCCTGGATCGTGCGGTTTTTCCGGAGAAATTTTTCATAGTTCAATGCCTGCAATGCCCACCATGCCAAACCGATGAAGACCAGGTTGGCAACGATATGCAGGATGGCCATTGCACCGAAATTATTGAACATACAGCCCTTCTCCTCCCTCGCCAACCATTCGCAGGGGCCCGGGAGATCCGTTTCAAAACGTTTCAACGCCCCCTCTCCGCGGGCTGTCCACTTTCAAAAAAACAAAAACCCTTGCGGGAGAAAGGAATTCCCGCCTCCAAACCGGCGAATAATTGGCCCTAAAAGATATTTTATCACTTTTTTTCGCTTTACCTTTTACAATTTTATTGCATTGATAAAAATTTAGCAACTTCGGCGATGCCGCCCGAATGGTTTCATTAATAAACGGCATTGGCGTCTCTGCCCGAAGCAAAACCGGATCACGGCGGAAGCGCCGCGGGACGCGGTGCCGCCAAAAAAGGTTTTTGGCCGCCATGGAATCGGAACATCCGAAAAATCGGCCCTTTAAAGGAAGCGGTTTTTTCTTAAGGAAATCCCGCCAGATGCGGCCGGTGTCTGCGCGGCAGAATGGGACTGCGGAAGGGATTTGCCGGATCCGGGCCTTGCCGCCCGGAATAAGCGGATCGGGGAAAGCCTCCGTTTCGTCCATCTGCCGGATCCCCGGCTCCGACGCTGCGATTCCGTAACATTTCCGCAAAAAAAGCGGCATTCCGACGGTCTTGCCGCAAAAATCACCCGCCTTCCCTCGGGCTCCATCGATTTGGATCTTGGCCAGAAAAAAAATCCGAGCACCCCAAAGGGAGGCCCGGATGCCATCATTTCCGCACCATGTTTGCCACTTCGATCCGATTGATGGCCCGTTTCAGCGCCAATTCCGCCCGTTTAAAATCGATATGTTCCTGCTTCGCCTGCTTCAACCGTTCTTCCGCGCGTTGTTTGGCGCGCAGCGCCCGGTCCACGTCGATATCCTCCGCCCGCTCGGCGGACTGGGCAAGGATGGTCACCTTCTTCGGCTGGACCTCGAGGAAGCCGCCGCTGACGGCGACGTATTCGGTCTCATTCTTATTTTTGATCCGGACGCTTCCGATCGCCAAGGGGGCGACCATCGCGACGTGGCCGGGCAAAATGCCCAATTCGCCGCTTTGCGCCTTCGCAATGACCATTTCCGCTTCCCCGTCAAACACCTGCCCGTCGGGCGTTACGATGCTCACCGCAATGGTCTTCATTCCTTATCCTCCTCGGTCCGTTTACACCTTCACGCCCATCTTCTTCGCCTTTTCAACCGCATCTTCGATGGTGCCGACGAGACGGAAAGCCTCTTCCGGCAGGTGATCCCATTTTCCTTCCAAAATTTCCTTGAAACCGCGGACGGTTTCCTTCACCGGAACATAGGTTCCGGGGATGCCGGTAAACTGCTCGGCAACATGGAAGCTTTGGGACAGGAAGAATTGGATGCGGCGCGCGCGATGGACGATCAGCTTATCTTCGTCGGACAGTTCATCCATGCCCAGCATGGCGATGATATCCTGCAGCTCGCGGTAGCGTTGCAGCGTTTGCTGGACTTGACGGGCGACTTGATAATGTTCTTCGCCGACGATTTCCGGCGCCAAGGCCCGGGAAGTGGATGCCAGCGGATCCACGGCGGGATAAATGCCCATTTCCGACAATTTCCGCTCCAGGTTCGTCGTCGCATCCAAGTGGGCGAAGGTGGTCGCCGGAGCCGGATCCGTATAGTCGTCGGCCGGCACGTAGATCGCTTGAATCGAGGTGACGGAACCGACATTCGTCGACGTGATCCGTTCCTGCAGCTGACCCATTTCCGTAGCCAGCGTGGGCTGATAACCGACCGCCGAAGGCATGCGGCCCAAAAGGGCGGATACTTCGGAACCGGCCTGGGTGAAACGGAAAATATTGTCGATGAAGAACAGGACGTCCTTCCCTTGTTCATCGCGGAAATATTCGGCCATCGTCAGTCCGGACAGGGCAACGCGCATCCGGGCGCCGGGCGGTTCGTTCATCTGCCCGAAAACCATCGTGGTTTTGCTGAGAACGCCCGATTCTTTCATTTCAAAATACAGGTCGTTCCCTTCCCGCGTCCGTTCGCCGACCCCGGCGAAGACGGAAATGCCGCCGTGCTCTTGGGCAATATTGTGGATCAGTTCCTGGATCAATACCGTTTTTCCGACGCCGGCGCCGCCGAAGAGGCCGATTTTGCCCCCTTTGATATACGGAGCCAGCAAATCGATGACCTTGATCCCCGTTTCCAAAATCTCCACTTTCGTGGAGAGATTTTCAAATTTCGGCGCGGGTTTATGGATCGGGTCGCGGCGGACGTTGTCCGGAATCTTTTCTCCCAAGTCAATCGGTTCGCCCAAAACGTTGAACACCCGGCCCAGGGTGATTTCCCCGACGGGGACGGAGATCGGCCCGCCGGTGTCCACCACTTCCATGCCCCGGACCAAACCGTCCGTCGAGCCCATCGCAATCGTCCGGACCGTATCGTCGCCCAGATGCAGGGCAACTTCCAAGGTCAGGTCGATATCCACTTCCAGGGACGATTGGGCCTTGTGGGTGACCTTCAGCGCGTTGTAAATGGGCGGCAGCTGTCCGCTTTCAAACTTGACGTCGACAACCGGACCCATCACTTGCACGATATGTCCTTTATTCATCAGTTTCCCTCCGATTTCGTCAGATTGGGCTGTCCGGGCGTCATGCCGTCAGTTCAAGGCATTCGCCCCTGCCACAATTTCGGTAATTTCCTGGGTTATGGACGCTTGGCGAGCACGGTTATAGCTCAAGGTCAATTGGTCGATCAATTCAAGGGCGTTGTCGGTCGCGTTCTTCATCGCCGTCATCCGGGACGCGTGTTCGCTGGCCTTGCTTTCCAGGAGCCCCCCGTAAATCAGGCTTTCCGCATATTGGGGCAGAAGCACTTCCAAAATTTCCTCCACCGACGGTTCAAATTCGTAGCTGAGCATCCGCTCCGTCCGTGCGATGTCCGTCAGCGGCAGCAGCTTTCTATTTTCCACCTTATAGGTTATTTTGTTGATGTAGCGGGTGTAATAGATGTAAATCTCGTCGAACGTGCCGTCGGAAAAGAGATCGACGGTTTTTTTCGTGATGTTCTGGATGTCGGCGAAACTCGGCTGGTCGGGCAAGCCGACGATATCCAGCACGACGTTCATGCCCCTTTTCACGAAGAAGTCGCGGCCCACGCGCCCGATGGCGATGATGCCGTATTCTTCGGCGGACTTGTGGCGGTTCAAAATGGTTTGGTACAATTCGCGGATCACGTTGCTGTTATAGGAGCCCGCCAGCCCGCGGTCGCCGGTGATGATGAGGTACCCGGTCCTTTTGACGGGCCGGCTGACGAGCATCGGATGCGTGACGCCGGTCACGCCATGGGCAATGCTGGACACCACGTCCTGAATTTTTTCCATATATGGCTCAAAGGACTTTGCGTTCGTTTCCGCGCGGGTCAGTTTCGAAGCGGAAACCATCTGCATCGCCTTTGTGATTTGGCTCATTTTTCGCGTCGCGTTGATGCGCTTTTTGATATCTCTCAGGGATGCCACCGGTTCTCACCATCCTGACGTAAATTTTTCCCGCGCTTACTCGGACTTCACGAAGATCTTCTTGAATTCGTTGATCGTCTGCGCCATGTCTTCGTCCGCGGGAAGATCCCCGGTGCTCCGGATATGTTCCAATACCGGCGGGTTTTTGCTGTCCAGCCAGGTGTAAAATTCCTTTTCAAAACGGCGGATGTCCGACACGGGAATATCGTCCAGGAATCCGCGGGTCAAGGCGTACAAAATCATTACCTGCTTTTCGACGGGAAGCGGCTCGTGCAAATCCTGTTTCAGGACTTCCACGGTACGCATCCCCCGGGCAAGTTTTTCCTGGGTCGCTTTGTCCAAATCGGACCCGAATTGGGCGAAGGCCTCCAGTTCGCGGTAGGACGCCAAGTCCAAACGGAGGGTACCCGCCACTTTCTTCATGGCTTTGATCTGGGCTGCGCCGCCGACCCGGGAAACGGACAAACCGGCATTGATCGCGGGACGGACGCCGGAGAAGAACAGATCCGATTGCAGGAAGATTTGCCCGTCGGTAATGGAGATGACGTTCGTCGGAATGTAGGCGGAGATGTCCCCGGCCTGCGTTTCGACGAAGGGAAGGGCCGTCAAGGAACCGCCGCCCTTCGCGTCGCTCAATTTTGCCGCGCGTTCAAGCAAGCGGGAGTGCAGGTAAAAGACGTCCCCCGGATAAGCTTCCCGGCCCGGCGGACGGCGCAGCAGCAGGGAAAGCTCCCGGTACGCGGCCGCCTGTTTGGACAGATCGTCGTAAACGACGAGGACATGTTTTCCGTTGTACATGAATTCCTCGCCCATGGCGACTCCCGCATACGGCGCCAAATACAAGAGCGGCGCGGGTTGGGACGCGGAGGCGGTGATGACGATCGTGTAGTCCATCGCCCCGTATTGGCGCAGCGTTTCCACGGATGTGCGCACCGTCGATTCCTTTTGCCCGATGGCGACGTAGATGCAGATCATGTTTTGATCCTTTTGGTTGATGATCGTATCGATGGCAATCGAGGTTTTCCCCGTCTGCCGGTCCCCAATGATCAACTCCCGCTGGCCGCGGCCGATCGGGACCAATGCGTCGATCGCCTTGATACCGGTTTGCAGCGGTTCATGCACCGATTTCCGGTCCATGACCCCCGGCGCCCGGCTTTCAATCGGGCGGAATTTTTTGGCGTTGATCGGGCCCAGGCCGTCGACCGGCTGTCCCAAAGGATTGACGACGCGGCCGATCAATTCCTCGCCGACGGGAACTTCCATGATTCTTCCGGTGCGGCGGACTTCCATGCCTTCATGGATCCCGGTGTAAGGGCCCAGAATGATGATACCGACATTGTTTTCTTCCAGGTTTTGCGCCATCCCCATGACGCCGTTGGCGAATTCGACGAGCTCACCGCTCATGACTTTATCCAAACCGTGCACGCGGGCGATCCCGTCGCCAATTTCAACGACCGTGCCCACGTCCGCAACTTCGATTTCCGCTTGGTAATTCTCGATCTGCTGCTTCAGCAGCGCGCTGATTTCCTCAGCTTTCAAGCTCATTCCTTTTCACCCCTTCATACGTTTACTGCCCGATAAGTTCCCGTTTGAGGCGATCCAATTTTCCCTTCAGGCTTCCGTCGAAGATCCGATTGCCCACCTGGACCTTGATGCCACCCAAAAGGTCCGTGTCGACGATGTTTTCGATCGTCAATTCGTTTTTCCGCAATTTTTTCGCGAAAAATTCGGAAACGGCCTTCGCTTCTTCTCCCGTCAATGGGCGCGCGGAAAAAACCTTCGCTTCGGCGATGCCTCTTTTCTCGTTCCTTAATTCGTGGTACTTTTCGATCATCGGCAATAAATTGCCGATCTGGCGCTTGTCGATCAAGAGGAAGAGCGTATTCAAAACATATTGCGACAAATCGGGAAAAACCTGCTTGACGGTATTTTTTTTCACGTCCGCAGGGATGTTCGGCGTCTGCAGAAAGCGGCCCATTTCCTTCACTTGCAGGAAGACTTGCTTCACCGTCTGCAAATCCTGCTCGATTTTTTCCGTTTGGCCGTATTTCTCGGCGATTTCAAACAGGGCAATCGCGTAACGGTTTCCGACGACCGTCTGCTTCATCGTTCTTCTCCAACCTTTTTCAGCATTTCTTGAACAAGGGCTTCATGGTCTTTTTCGTCGATTTCTTTTTCAATGACTTTCGATGCGATCAATACCGACAGGGAAGCCACTTGCTCACGCAGCGCGGCCACGGCCTTTTCCCTCTCCTGTTCGATCTCGGCCTTCGCCGCTTCCTTCAGCCGTTCGGCTTCCAGCCGGGCGGCCTCGATAATATTTTCCTTCTGGATTTCCCCTTGCTTTTTCGCTTCCTCGATGAACCTTTGGGTTTCCAAACGGGCTTCCTTCACCATTTGCCGGTGTTTTTCGAGCAATTCTTCCGCTTCTATGCGGGCCTTTTCCGCGTTTTCGATTTCATTGGCGATGTGATTTTCCCGGTCTTGCATCACTTTCATTAACGGAGCCCAGGCGTATTTTTTCAATAAAAGCATTAAAACGATGAACGCCACCAGCTGGTAGAGGCTGTCCAGCCAGGTAAATTGGGCGGCTCCGACTGCGAGGTTGGTCAACACCCTAATTTTCACTCCCTTCAACGCGACAACAGAAATCCCGGTGTATTGGAGGGCCGATCTATCTCAACCCGGTGATCAGGAATTTTTTACATAAAGGAATGGCGAAGTTATACCGTATTCTTCGCCATCTTACGTAAGGTAAACGTGTTCTTATCAGACAAATAACATGATAAAGGCAACGACAACGCCCATGATCGGAATCGCTTCAACGAAGGCAATACCGATGAACATCGTCGTCCGCAATAATCCGCTCGCTTCCGGTTGACGGGCCATTCCTTCAACGGTGCGGGATACGATTAATCCGTTACCGACACCAGCCCCCAAAGCCGATAATCCGATTGCAATCGCAGCTGCCAACAAATCCATGTACATTTTCCTCCTTCAATTTTATCGTAATGGAAATTGAGTGAGCGCTTGTTCAACTGAAACGGATATATTTCAATGGTCATGGCTCACTTTATGAGCCATGTAAACCAAGGTTAACAGCGTGAAAACAAAGGCTTGGATGGCACCGACGAATATGCTGAATGCCTGCCAGACCATCATCGGGATGAAAGCCAAAATGCCTCCGAGAATCCCGCTCGTTCCCGCCGCCACCAGTAAAGAGAGCAATACTTCCCCGGCAAAAATGTTTCCGTAAAGCCGCAATCCCAAGGTCAAGGTGTTGGAAAACTCTTCGACGATCTTCAGCGGGAACATAAAACCGACCGGACGGAAAAAGTCTTTTCCGTATTCTTTGACACCCTTTAACTTGACTGCATAATAATGGGTAAGGCCGACCATCACAACCGCCAAGGTCATCGTAATGATCGGATCAGCCGTCGGGGATTTCCACCACAGCTCATGGTCCACGACGATGGCCATAGGCAGTCCGAGCATATTCGCCACAAAAATATACATAATCAACGTCATGGCCAAGATGTGAAACCGTCCTCCGGTTTTCCAATCCATGGAACTGTTGATCAATCCCCGGACAAAATCCATGACCCATTCCAAAAAGTTTTGCAGCCCCGTCGGTTTCATTTGCAGCCTGCGGGTGCATAAAACGGCGACGATAAAAACGATGACACAGGTGACGGTGATCATCAGAATGTTTGACGGGTTGTAAGGCATTCCGAGGAAATAGCGGACCGGCGCTTCATGATTCACTGCACTCACCTCTCTTCCCGTTGAATCAGCCGGTAAATCAAATGGATCAGGAAATCCAGGAAAAGGATGATATACAAGGAAAAAACCCCTACGGCCGTCGACAGCAGGTGGAAGTATCCGGGAAAGCGGATGGCGACCAGGACGGCCAGGACGGCAGCGGCCATCCGCGAGAAAGTTCCCATATCGGCCATATTCCGCCCCCCCTTCACCGCTTCCGACAGCCTGACCGCCTTCCGGACCATCAGCCGCAAATTGTAAAAGCTGAACAAGGTTCCGAGAAGGAGGCCTGCGAAAACCGCCCGGTAAGGGGTTAAAGCGATCCCGAAAAGATAGATTCCCGACAAAAACAATAAAAGCCGCCGATACCGTTGGTAAAGTTTATGTATATCATCCATCAGGAAAACTCCCGAATACAGGAATAACATTGGAATAGCATTATTTTACATCAACATTGGCAAGGAGAATTGAAAATATTATTAAAAGAAAATGACAAAATGGAGATCGCGGATGAACGTTGGGATCAAAGGGCGAATAGATGGCGATTCAGAGACTATGGGGAATACCGATAAAATCCTTTGAAACGGGCGGCGGAAACATAAAAAAAATTTCTATTCCAGAAAAGTGAAAAAATATTGAAAACCCTATCATCCTATCCCTAATGAGGATACAATAGGTCATACGGTTTGTCAATTATTTTCCCCAAAAAAATTTCACATCCATGCAAAAAACGGAGGAATTATTCATAAAATGTTCAAATTTTTCCCTTTTTACATCGGTTTTTAGTCATTTTCGGCAAAACTTTTAAGAAAATGTAACGGTCCGTTGTCCGTTTTTTGCCGGACCGGCGAAAGGCGTGCCCATTTCAGCCGTTTGCGTCCGTCACCGGATTGCCGTCCCAAGGCAAACGCCCTTCCGCCGACGCCCTTTCGCCGGCGGTTTTGCAAGGTTTGCCGCGAAAAAAGAAAGGCCGGCCGGGGATGTTTCATTTTAAAAAATCCCCGGCCGGCACATCGGGCGGCTTCCGTCCCCCGCTCCGGCAATCCCTTCCCTCAGTTGAACTCGGCGGGGGGAGACGGGATGCGCCGAAAGTGGTAAAGGATGGCGTCGGCGATCCTTTCGGAAGCCCGGCCGTCGCCGTATGGATTCCGCGCCTTGGCCATTTTTTCATAGGCCGCCTTGTCGGTGAGCAGTTCCCGGGTCATGGCGTAAATCGCATCTTCATCCGTTCCGGCCAGCTTCAACGTCCCGGCCCGGATCCCTTCCGGCCGTTCCGTCGTGTCCCGCAAGACGAGGACGGGGACCCCGAGGGAAGGCGCCTCCTCCTGCACGCCGCCGGAATCGGATAAGATCAGGTATGACCTCGCCATGAAATTATGGAAGCCGATGACATCCAACGGTTCGATCAAATGGATCCGCGGGTGGCCCCCCAACACCTCATCGGCGATATCCCGGACGGCCGGATTCAGATGGACCGGATAAACGACGTGCACATCACGGAATTCGTCGGCGATCCGTTTTACCGCCCGGAACATGCGGCGCATCGGTTCCCCCAAATTTTCCCGCCGGTGGGCGGTCATAAGCAGCAGGCGGCCGCCGCCGATTTTTTCGAGAAGCGGATGGGCGTAATCCCGCCTGACGGTCGTCTTCAAGGCGTCGATGGCCGTATTCCCGGTGACAAAGATCGAATCGGCCCGCTTGTTTTCCTTCAGCAGATTTTCCTTCGCCTTCATCGTCGGGGCGAAGTGGAGATCGGAAAGGACCCCCGTAAGCTGCCGGTTCATCTCTTCCGGATAGGGGGAGTACTTGTTCCGCGTGCGCAGGCCCGCTTCCACGTGGCCGATCACCGTCCGGTGATAGAAGGCGGCCAGGGCGGCGACGAAGGTCGTCGTCGTGTCCCCGTGGACGAGGACGAGATCGGGCTTTTCTTTCTCCATGATGCCATATAGCCCGGAAAGGGCATTCGTCGTAATATCGGCCAAGGTTTGCCGGTCCTTCATGATGTTCAAATCATAATCGGGCTCGATGGCGAAAATTTCCAGGACCTGGTCAAGCATTTGCCGGTGCTGCGCCGTTACGGCGACGACCGGCCGGAATTGGCCCTCCCTCTTTTTCAGCTCGTGGACGAGGGGGGCCATCTTGATCGCCTCCGGTCTTGTTCCGAAAACCGTCATCACTTTTATTCGCCGTTCCATCGTAACAGAGCGATGGAAATCAAGCGGAGCCGAGGCGGCCGCCTGAAGCCTGCAGGCAAAAGGCCCGGCCGCCGCAAAACACCCCGCTTCCACCGCTTCCTCCTTTCCCGTTCATGTCAGACGGCGGGTTGAAGGCCGCCCAGCCCGCCGGTTTTCGCGCCAAACGGACGTTGAAGACAGCCTCCCGCCCGTTTTCCGCAGCCAAACCGCCCCTCCGGCTTTTCGCATCGGATTCCTTGCGGAGGCGCGTTTGCCCCGTTTTCGGACAAATGGGGCCGGCCTTTCCCCATGCCGCCTTTTGCGTCAATGCCCTTATTTCGTTCCGAACAGCCGGTCGCCGGCGTCTCCCAATCCCGGCACGATATATCCCTTCTCGTTTAACCGTTCATCCAGGGCCGCTATGTAAATATTGACATCCGGGTGGGCCTTCGTTACCGCTTCGACGCCTTCAGGGGCGGCAATCAGGCACATGAACTTGATATTTTTCGCGCCCCGCTTCTTCAGACTGTTGATCGCTTCGACGGCCGAACCGCCGGTGGCCAGCATCGGATCGACGATGATAAAATCCCGTTCGGCCACGTCCGTCGGCAGTTTCACATAATATTCCACGGGCTTTAACGTTTTCGGGTCCCGGTACAAACCGATATGGCCGACCTTTGCCGCGGGAATCAGCTTCAGGATGCCGTCCAGCATCCCCATTCCCGCCCGAAGGATGGGCACGATCCCCAATTTTTTCCCCGATATGACCTTCGCCTTCGTCTTGCTGATGGGGGTTTCGATTTCCACCTCGTCCAAAGGCAGATCCCGCGTCGCCTCGAATGCCATTAACGTGGCGATCTCATCCACCAATTCGCGGAATTCTTTCGTCCCGGTATCCTTTTGGCGGATATGCGTCAGTTTGTGCTGAATCAACGGGTGGTCCAAAATATGGACTTTTCCCATCGATACCCTCTCCTTTCCCGATATTCAATTTTTCCATTCGCTTCATTTTACAAAAAATACGGGCATTCATCAACCGATTGCGGGGGCTGAAAAAGCAAGGGCCGCTTGCGGCCGCAAACCGCAAATTCTCCGGTACACTTTTTCACCGGGCTGAAAAAAAAGCCGCCTGCGCCCCGTCTCCCGCGAAAACCCGAAATCCCGTCATTTTTGCCGGGAAAAGGCTCCCCCCCTCTTTTTTCCAAAAAGGAAAAAAGAGGATACCCCTTGGAGCTGTCAGGGCATCCTCCTCCCGTTTCCGGTCCGTGATTCTCTTTTGCGAATGGATGATGTGCCGCTTTGCCTCGCCCGTCCGCCGGGCCTCCGGCCGGATTCCGGTCTTCGGGCATAATCACCGTTCCCTTCCGAAACCTTTGCTCATGCATTTCAGAGGCCGCTTCATTCGTATAAAGGATGTTTTTCCGTCAGATTCCGGACCCGGTTTTTTGCCTCACGGCGCACCGCCTCGTTTTCATGGTCCTTCAATACCGAAGCGATGATTTTTCCCACTTCCTCCATATCTTCCCCGGTAAATCCCCGCGTCGTCACCGCCGGCGTCCCGAGCCGGATGCCGCTCGTGACAAAGGGGCTTTCCGGATCGAAGGGGATCGTGTTTTTGTTCACCGTAATCCCGACTTCATCCAGTACCTTTTCCGCCGTTTTTCCGGTTATGCCGAGGGAGCGCAAATCGACCAGCAGCAAATGGTTGTCGGTGCCGCCGGAAACCAGCCGCAGGCCTTCCCCGGTCAAGGTTTCGGCCAATCGCTTGGCGTTTGCGACCACCTGTTTCGCGTAAGTTTTAAATTCTTCCCGCATCACTTCCCCGAGGGCGACCGCTTTGGCGGCGATCACATGCATAAGGGGACCGCCTTGAATCCCCGGGAAAACGGCTTTGTCGATCGCTTTCGCGTACCGTTCCTTGCACAGGATCATGCCGCCCCTCGGCCCGCGCAGGGTTTTATGGGTGGTCGTCGTCACAAAGTCCGCGTAGGGGACGGGGCTCGGATGGACGCCGGCCGCCACCAGCCCGGCGATGTGGGCCATGTCGACCATCAGATAGGCGCCCGTTTCATCGGCGATCTCCCGCAAAATTTTAAAATCGATAAGGCGGGGATAGGCGCTGGCCCCGGCCACGATCAGTTTCGGTTTGTGCGCCCGCGCCTTCTTCCTCACGTCTTCGTAATCGATCATTTCCGTTTGCGGATCGACCCCGTAGGCGACGAAGTTGTATTGGATGCCGCTGAAGTTGACGGGGCTTCCGTGGGTCAAATGGCCGCCGTGGGACAGATTCATCCCTAAAACCGTGTCGCCCGGCTTCAAGACGGAAAAATAGACCGCCATGTTCGCCTGGGCGCCGGAATGGGGCTGAACGTTGGCGTGCTCGGCCCCGAATATTCGCTTTGCCCGCTCCCTGGCGATGTCTTCCACGACATCGACGAATTCGCAGCCGCCGTAATAGCGGCGCGAGGGATATCCTTCCGCGTATTTGTTCGTCAATACGGAACCTTGCGCCTCCATCACCGCCTTCGAGGCAAAGTTTTCGGAGGCGATCAGCTCAATATGGTCTTGCTGCCTTTTTCTTTCCTGTTCGATCGCTTGAAAAACTTCCGGATCCTGTTCGAATAACGCGCTCACGCTCGATTCCCCCTTTTTATCGTTTGCCCGGCAAAAAAACGGCCCCGCCGCTTCCTTCCCGGAAACCGCAAAAAAACTCCCGCCCCGCCGGTGAATTCCTTTCCGGCGATCGGCCGCCTTTTCTTCGTATTTTTCTATTTTCGGAGACTTGCCATGTCCCCGTCGTCCTCCGGACGATGCCACGCCTTCGGGACCGCCGTTGCAAAGGCCGGCCAACTTCCCTTCGGCCTTGCAACCGATGCGGCCATGGCTCCTGCCGGTTTCGGCCGGAATGCCCGCCGCAACAAGGATTTCAGGTCTGGACCGGATAAGAAGCGGAAGTCCCCGAAAACGGGTTCATTCCCCGGGCCTGCGGTAAACGGCCCGTTCGCCGCCGATCAGCTTCGGCCGAACCTTCGCCAAAGTGACATGGGCGTGGCCGACCTTGTTCAAGGAAGTGCGCACCGGGACAACGACCGGTTTTAAATGCATGCCGATAAAGGTGTCGCCGATATCGATGCCGAAATCGGCCCGGATCGATTCGACCACGACGGGATCGCGAAAATGCTCAAAGGCGTAGGCCGCCATGGAGCCGCCCGCCTTGGGGACCGGGACGACGGTCACTTCCTCGAGCCCGTGCCGCTCCATCACATCCCTTTCGACGACGAGCGCCCGATTCAAATGTTCGCAGCATTGGTACGCGATGGCGATGCCCGTCGCTTTCGAGAATGCTTCCATCCGCTCGAAGATCATCGCCGCGATGTCCAGCGATCCCGATGAGCCGATCTTTTTTCCGGCCACTTCGGAAGTGGAACAGCCGACGACCATGATCTGGTTCTTCTTGATCTCGATTTGCTGCCGGAACTGATGCAAGATTTCCGCCAATTCCTTCGCCCATTCGTCCACAGGGTAAGCCAATCGGATTCACCCGCTTTACAAATTGGCCTCTTCGTATTTGGCGATCTTGTCGATCCGTTTTGCATGCCTGCCGCCGGTAAACGGCGTCGTCAGCCAGACCTTTGCGATTTCGCGGGCAAGCCCCGGGCCGATGACCCGTTCGCCCATGGCCAAAATGTTGCTGTCGTTATGTTCGCGGGTGGCTTTCGCGCTGAAGACGTCGTGGCAAAGGGCGCAGCGGATGCCCTTTACCTTGTTCGCCGCGATGCTCATGCCGATTCCCGTTCCGCAAATTAAAATGCCCCGGTCAAATTCCCCTTTGGCCACCTTTTCGGCAACGGGGAAAGCATAATCGGGATAATCGACCGAAGTTTCGCAATCGCAGCCGAAATCTTCGTATTCAATGTTCAATTCTTCGAGCAGTTTTTTGATCTCTTCACGGATATGGATGCCCCCGTGATCCGAAGCGATTGCCACTTTCATTTCGCTCACCGCTTTCTTTGTGGATTCTGCTTTTATTTTGGCATAAGTTCGAAAAATATACAATTGAAGGAACCCTTCGTTTCGAACGGCCGCGGGACATTGGCCGAAAACGCATTTTATGGGCCTGCGGCCCCGGGCGGAATCCCCATCGTAAAGAGGCCCGCCCGGCCGGCGGCCAAAAAGACCCTCCGGAGGCAGATTCCTTCCCTTTTTCCCCCGCGGTGCCAGGCGCCGGAAAAATCCCGGCGGAAATCCGGCGATGTTTGGCACCGGAAGCCTTGCCGCTGGTCAAGTCCTAATGTTTGTGTAAAATACGACTCCCATCCAGCGAACTTAAGTCTCCAGAAAATAGAACCGCTTTGTGCCCCGCTTCTTTTTACACAAATTCTTGGACTTCATCCTTGCCGCTTGCCTTTGCCGAGCCGGGGCCCCGGCCGGATGCGACATTCCCGTTCTCCCGGCCGGCGCGGCCCGGGCATAATCCGCCGTTTGACAAGGGTAGGGCCCTCCAATGGGCACGGGATGTCCGGCGCAAAAGAAAAACCGGGTTTGATGGACCCGGTTCCCCGTTTTTTCAATTTGACAACTTTATCACGCTCGTTAACTTGTTTTCGCCCCAAAAAAATAAACCAAAGCAAAGCTCTTTTTTCCAGGGACGCATGGAAAACGGGACGCTGCAGCGGAAAAAACTTGCGGCGGACCGTCCGCTCCTACATTTTAAACTGGACGACCGTCTTCTGCAGTCTTTCCGCCTGTTCCTTCAATTCGGCCGCCATTTTTTCCACGTTGGCCATGACTTCCGTCTGCCGTTGGGTCGATGCGGCCACCTCCTGGGCCCCCGCGGAAGTTTCCTCGGCAATGGCGGCCACTTCCTGGGATTGGACGGAAGTGCCTTGGATGCTTTCCATCTGCCTGTCGACCAGCTGGGAAATGGTTTGGACCGATTTTGCCACTTCGTAAATCGTTTCGGCCATTTCCCCCATTCTTTCATTGGTCGAGGACCCTTTTTTGGCTTCTTCGTTCGCCTTTTCGACCAGCAGGGAAATCTGTCCGACAACGTTATCCACATCGACTTGCATATTTTGAACGAGCTCGGAGATGTCCTGGACGGCTTTGGCGCTTTCATCGGCCAAATTCCGCACTTCATCGGCGACGACAGCGAATCCTTTGCCCTGTTCCCCCGCCCGGGCCGCTTCAATGGAAGCGTTCAAGGCGAGCAAATTCGTCTGATTGGCGATATCCCCGACGAGCTGAATGATGTGTTCGATTTTTTTCGCGTTTTCTTCCAGGCGTTTGACCGCCTGCAAAGAAAGCTCGTTCTCTTCGGCCAAACTTTTGATGCCTTCGACCAGGGAAGTGATGATTTCCTGGCTTTTGTGCAACTCATTCAGCATCTCGTTCGAGACTTGCTCGGATTTCTTCGCCTTTTCCTGCACTTCCTTGGCGATTCGGGTCACCTGCTCGATGGCTTCCACCGTCGACTGGATCGAATGGGCCGAATTTTCCGCGCCCTGGGAAATTTCGCCGATCGTCTTGGAAATATATTCCGCCGTCTCCGACGCCTTCGTCGCCTCGCTGGAGATGGCCAGCACTTTATCGTTGGTCGCCTTCACGTTTTCATTGATGTGGGAGACGATCGACCGGATGTTTCGGATCATTTCGTTGAACGCGATGCCGACGGACCGGATCTCATCATCCTGTTTGGAAACCTTTACATCCGTCCCGATATTTCCGCTTGCGACATGCAGGGCGGCTTCCTCCAAATTTTTTAACGGATTGATCAGCAGGCCTGCGGCGATAAAACTCAGGATCCCCGTCCAAATCACGCCCAAAAGCAGCGTGATGATGGCGAAGAAAAACTGGTCGATGGTCCCTTTAAAAAACATCGGATATAAGATGTAAATAAAAAATGCGCTTGTGGAATAGGTGATCAGCGCCAAGATGGTGACGAACAGCACGAGCTTTTTCCGCAGGCCGAAACGGTATCTTCTTTTTTCCACGATTTTCTCCCCCTAATTTATTTATCGTCAGCCGGCAACATTTTTTTCAGGGACAGGCGGATAAATTCTTTTAATACGGAAAACGTTTCCCGATACGTTTCCAATGGGCCGCCGTAAGGATCCGGCACGTCTCCCTCTTCTCCCGTGGCATATTCTTTGATGGTGTAGATCTTTTCCTTGGCATGGGGGTATTTCCTCACCAATTCCGCCTTATGGGCCTTCGTCATCGCCAAGATCAGGTCCGCCCACTCGATTTCCCGCTCGGTTAAAGGTTTGGAAACATGGGCGAATTCCATGTCGTTTTCCTTCAATACTTCCCGGGCGTTTTCGGAGATTTCCATTCCCGGCACGGCAAAAATGCCGGCCGATCTCGCCTCGATCCCCTCGACGCCCATATGGTTCAAAATCGCTTCCGCCATCGGGCTGCGGCACGTGTTGCCCGTACAGACGAACAATACTTTCGCCATTCCACACCCTCCATTGTTTTATTATAAGGAAATTTTTCCATGATTGAAATGCGGGAAAAGAAATTTTCCTCATGATCCGCCGTTTCTTCCGGCCGCTTTTCAGGCGGGGAAGGGAAGGGGGCCGGAAAATTCCGAAAAACCCCGGGAACGGGCCGGCGGATCCCCGGAGCGGACGCCGGCCGGCCGTACTCCTTCGGCGAACAGCGCCCGGCGTCAGGGAAGCAGCAGTTTCAGGCCCAAAAAAAATAAGATGCTTCCCCCGAAGGCCTGGCTGTAATGGCCGAACCAGCCCTTCATCGTCTTCGCGAACAAAATGCCCGTCCAGGTGAGGATACAGGAGAAGAAGCCGAAAAGCAGGACCGCCAATGCCGTTTTCGAACCGAAAAGCCCCAGCGTCAAACCGACGGGCAAACTGTCCATGCTTACGCTCAAGGCGGACATGATCATCCCGATCCCCTTCGGGAACAGCATCTTTTTTCGCCTGTTCCGTCCGAAACTTCCGAGGAACATCTCCAGCCCGATCGCGATCAGCAGAACCGCGCAAACTTGGGTGGTGTAAAAGCCGAGCTGATCGGAAAGGAGCCGCCCGGCGAAAATGCCGGCCAACGGAAGGAAAACGTGAAACATGCCGACGGTCAGGCCGAGGCGGAAAACCTGTTTGATTTTCAACGGAGCCAAACCGAGGCCGAGTCCGACGGAAAAGGCATCCATGCTGACGGCAAAGGCCATGATCGATAAGGTGACCAGCTCTTGGATCAAGAATTCCATTCCCCCCACTCCCCGATGGACAGACCTTATTCCAGCATATGCCCGGAAGCGGGGGTTTAGAAGGGAAGTTTTCGCTTCTCCTTGAATTTGTCCGCCCGCCGAGCCGCCCATAAGGGAGGCCGGGCGAAAGGGGTTTTTCCGCCGAAAGGGGGAAGGCCGGTTTGTGCCGGAAAGGGGCTCGGTCGGGACCCGCAAGGGGAAAGCCCCGGCAAAGGGCTTTATCGGAAGAAAAAATTTTCTCCCGGAAGCCGGCAGGCTATCGCCCCGCTTTTCCCATCCGGCGGCCGTTTGCCGTCAAGTCCGAAAAAGGAGCCGGGGATTGCCGCTTTCCGCCCCTTCCGGGACCGCCGATCATCCTTCCCGGATCACCTTGCCCCCTGCCGCTTTGAAAAGCCGGTTCATAACGGCGGCCCCGATTCCTTCTTCCTCGAAGGTTTCGGCGAAGATCACATCCACCCCTTCTTCGTCAAAATATCGCAGGCAATCGTACAGCCGCCGGGCCACGGTCGCCAAATCCGCCCGCCTGCCGCAGAGGGCGGCGGCGTCCGCTTCGTAAAAACCGCTCCGCTCCTCCGTCGTTAAGACCCCCACCCGTTTCCCCAAGGACCGCTCCTTTTTGATCAACCCTTGGATGTATTCCTTGCTGCCTTCGACGAGATAAAGGGGAGCCCGGGGGGCATAATGGGTGTACTTCATCCCCGGAGACCGGGGCGCCTTTTCTCCCTCCGGGGAAAAATTCGCACCGCTCCGGACCGGGCCGATGACCTCCTCGATCTTCTCCTTGGAGATGCCGCCGGGCCTTAAGATGGCGGGAAGATCCAAGGTGCAGTCAATGACCGTCGATTCGACGCCGACCCCCGTTTCCCCGCCGTCGACGATTCCGGCGATTTTTCCTTCGAGATCCATCAGGACATGTTCCGCCTTCGTCGGGCTCGGTTTCCCGGAGCGATTGGCGCTCGGGGCGGCAATCGGAAGCCCGCTCGCCCGGATGAGGGCAAGGGCCACCGGATGATCCGGCATGCGCACGGCCACCGTCGGCAAACCGGCGGTGGCCGCCTCCGACAAAACCCCTTTCCTTTTTTGAAAAACGACCGTCAGCGGTCCCGGCCAAAATGTTTTCATTAATTTTTCCGCGTTGGCGGGCACCTCTTCCACATATTTTTCAAGTTCGGACAGGCTGCTGATATGGATGATGAGCGGATTGTCCGAGGGCCTTCCCTTCGCCGCGTAAATTTTACCCACGGCGTCGTCGTCGCAGGCATTGGCCCCCAATCCGTAAACCGTTTCCGTCGGGAAGGCCACCAGCTCATTTTGCTGCAGCAAGCGGGCCGCTTCCCGGATGGCCGGATGCCCGGCCAAGTTTTCCACAGATTTATCCACTTTCCATCGTTTCGTTTCCATCCTTCGGTCTCCTTCTGAAGCTTCGCTGAAAATGCCTTTTATATTAGAAATTATAAGCCTTTTTGCGGGGAATGGAAAATCCGGCCCGCCTTGAAAGGAAAAGGAATTGTCCACAATATGTGGATATATTTGCAAATTTTGTGCATAACTCTGTGGATAATTGCCGTTCCGGGAAGATTTATCCACAAAACCCCCGCTTTCCCGCAACGGTTATCCCTGTTTACGAAAAGGGAAAAGCCCTCATCCCTATCCCCGTTCCTCCCCGGAAACCGGAATTTCAATGTATAAGATTGATAGATTTTGTTCATAATGGTTGACGGAAGGGAGAGGAAGCGTATGTGGGGCAAAAAAATACCGGCATTGCCGTTCTTTTTTCTGACCTTGACTTTGGCCGCCATCCTGCAGCTCTATGCGCCGAAGCCGGCCTACGGGGGCCGGGAAGTGATCATCCCGGAGGATGCCATCCGCCTGCGGATTTTGGCCAACAGCAATTCGGAAGAAGACCAGCGGATCAAACGGAAAATCCGGGACGAAGTCAATGCGGAAATCGCCCGATGGACGAATCATTTAACTTCCCGCGAAGAAGCGAGGAAGGTCATCGCCGAAAAGCTTCCCGAGATCCGGGCGATCGCCCGGAGGGTCTTGAAAAAGGAAAACCCGTCCCAGGACGTGCAAGTCGTATTGGATAAGGTTTATTTTCCGACAAAATTGTACGGAAACTTTCTGTATCCGGCAGGCCGTTACGAGGCAGTTCTCATCACGATCGGGGAAGGGAAAGGGGCCAATTGGTGGTGCGTCCTGTTTCCGCCCCTCTGCTTTTTGGATTTTTCCAGCGGCGCCGCGGTGAAAAAACCGGACGAAAAGACCGGGGTAAAGGACGGCGGCCGGGAGGAGAGCCGCGGCGAAAAGGCGGAAGACGCGGGCCGGAAAGAAGATGAGGTGGAGGTCAAATTCTTCGTCGTTGAACTGTTTGAAAACATCCGGGATTTTTTCAAAGATTGAAAGCCGCAGCAGGAAAGGAAGCCTGCCGCGGCTTTATACTTGCGGCAAACCCCGGCGGCGTTCCGGCCCCCGGGAAAACGGCAAAGCGGGTGTCCGAATTTCGCAAGGGATCCGGACACCCGCGTTTTTTCAAGACGATTCCCCATGCAAAAAAGCAAAAACCATTCTTTCCTTTCGATTGATGTCCCGCTCGATTTCCACAATCGCTCCGGGAAAAGCCCGTTCGATCAAATCCTTCACCTTATCCCCCTGGCCGTCGCCGATCTCAAAGGCGGCCAGCGCCCGGCTATTGATGACCATAGGAAGCTGGCCGATGATCTTCCTGTAGGCGTCCAGCCCGTCCTCCCCGGCGAAGAGGGCGATCCCCGGCTCATGGTCTTTCACGACATCCGGAAGCTTTTCTTTTTCCCCAAGGGGAATATAGGGCGGATTGGAGACGATCACGTCGAAGGCCTTTTCCCCGAAAAAGGGGGCGAGGAAGTCCCCCTGCCGGAAATCGATGCCGGCGCCATGAAGCTCCGCGTTTTTTGCCGCCACTTTCAGCGCCTCTTCGGAAATATCCGAAGCCGAAACTTCGAGGGCGGGCATCTCCAGGGCGAGGGTGACGGCGATGGCGCCGCTTCCCGTCCCGGCGTCCGCCGCCCGCAAAGGGGAGGTCCCGGAAAAATATTTCCTGATCCTTTCCAACGTCCCGGCCACCAATTCTTCCGTCTCCGGCCGCGGGATCAGGACGTGCCCGTTCACGAAAAATTTCCTTCCGTAAAAATATTCGCAGCCGGTCAAATATTGCACGGGAACCCCGGCGGCATGTTTCCGGACGAGCTCCCGGAATTCTTTTTGCCGCTCCTCCGGCAACTCCATGCGCAGATGGGCGAGCAATTGGTATTTTTCCATTTTCAAGACGTGCTGCAAAAGGATTTCTCCCGCATTTTCGTCACGGCCGCAGGATTTGAACACGGAAGACGCCCAGCGGAGGGCTTCAAAGACCTTCATATTAGCCGAGGTTTTCATTTTGCAGTTTTTTCGCCTGCTCGTCGAGGATCAGCACATCGATGATTTCGTCCAGTTTTCCTTCCAGCACCTGATCCAATTTTTGCAGGGTCAGGCCGACCCTGTGGTCCGTGACGCGGTTTTGCGGAAAATTGTAGGTGCGGATCCTTTCCGACCGGTCGCCCGTTCCGACGGCCGATTTCCGTTTGGCGTCGTATTCGGCCCGGGCTTCTTGCCGATATTTGTCCAGGATGCGGGCGCGCAACACTTTCATGGCCTTCTCTTTATTTTTAATTTGGGATTTTTCGTCCTGGCAGGAAACGACGATTCCCGTCGGGATATGGGTCAAACGGACGGCGGACATGGTCGTATTGACGCTCTGTCCCCCGGGGCCGCTGGAGGCGAAGGTGTCCACCCGGATATCCTTTTCGTTGATCTCCACTTCCACCTCTTCCGCTTCGGGAAGACAGGCGACGGTCGCCGTGGACGTATGGATCCGGCCGCCGGATTCCGTTTCCGGCACCCGTTGGACCCGGTGGGCGCCGTTTTCGTATTTCAATTTGGAATAGGCCCCTTTCCCGTTGATCATAAAAATGATTTCCTTGTAGCCGCCGAGACCGGTCGGATGGGCATCGATCACATCGATTTTCCAGCCCTGGGATTCGGCGTATTTCGTGTACATCCGGAACAAATCGCCGGCGAACAGGGCCGCCTCTTCCCCGCCGGCCGCCCCGCGGATTTCCATGATCACGTTTTTCTCGTCATTCGGATCTTTCGGGATCAATAACAGTTTCAGCTGTTCTTCCAGTCCGGCGATCTTCTCTTCCAAGTCGCCGATTTCTTCTTTCACCATCTCCCGCAGTTCCGGATCCAGTTTTTCTTCCAGCATCGATTTGGCGTCCTGCAGCTGTTTCTTCGCTTCCTTATATTGCCGGTAGGTTTGCACCGTTTCTTCCAAATCCGATTGTTCTTTCGAATATTTCCGCAGCTTTTCCGGATCATTGAGGACTTCCGGGTCGCTCAACAATTCCGTCAGCTTGTCGTATCTGTCCTCGATTGCCTTCAACCGATCAAACATCTGTTTCACCTCCCCGGTTACTTTCCCCCAACTGATCGGAACCGGCTCCCGAACCTTCCCGGCTCCTTCCTGCGAAAGGATGCATCGGCCGCCCGAAAACCGGCCTTTTTCGCAAACGCCCCCTCGGAGGAAAAAATGCAAGGGCAAACCGCCGATGGAAGATGGGGGCCGGCGGATGGCAAACAACAGGAAATAGGATGAAAGGCTGCCCGCTTTGCCGGCGATCCGGAGGAACCGGCCCGATGCCAAAGCCCGGCACGGCGGCGCCCCGTGACCGGGAAGGCGGCGGGGACCCTTCGCCTTTTCCTCCTGCCGAAGTCTCTTTAAGGCGGGAACGGCCCAAAGCCCCCGGTTTTCCCGGCGTCCGTCCGCCGTCGGAAAACGGCCGCCCGCTTTTTTTCGGTCAACGGCCGCTTTCTTCCATGGCCGGCACATTCCGTTTCGGGGCATGGGGGACGTCATGATGGAGCCGGCACCTGGCTTCATAGCTCTCGCTCGCTCCGACAAGAATGACCGGATCGTGGAAGGATGCAGGCTTTCCGTTGATCAGCCTTTGGGTGCGGCTGGCCGGATGTCCGCAAACGGTGCAGACGGCCTGCAGTTTCGTCACCTGTTCAGCCACGGCCATCAGTTTGGGCATCGGACCGAAGGGCTCGCCGCGAAAATCCATGTCCAATCCGGCGATGATCACGCGATACCCTTGATCGGCGAAATCCTGGACGATGGGAACGATGGAATCGTCGAAAAATTGGGCTTCATCGATGGCAATGACATCAATATCCTTCGTGACCAGCGGGATCATTTCTTCCGGACGATTGATCGGTTTGGCGGTCACGGAATTGCCGTTGTGGGAAACCACTTCTTCCTTCTTGTACCTGTCATCGATCGCCGGTTTGAACACGAGGGTCTTTTGCCTGGCCAATTGGCAGCGGCGTATCCTCCTGATCAGTTCCTCCGATTTTCCGGAAAACATGCTTCCGCAAATGACTTCGATCCAACCGCTTTCATTTTTTAAAACCATTTTGCCGACTCCTTCCATTATCACGATCCGTGGTTCTTCCGCCGGATTCGCACCGCCGCATTCCTTACCTATCATATTAATCCAAAATTTGAAAGGGCGATACGCCTTTTCGGCGGATTTCAAGAAAAAACAGGCAAGCCATATCTCCTTGCCTGTTTCATCCGTGCATCTTTAGACGATTCGTCCGCCGCAATATTCGGACGTTATTTTATGCCGTATTTTTTGTTAAAGCGTTCCACGCGCCCGTCTGCAGCAACAAATTTTTGCCGGCCGGTGAAAAACGGATGGCAAGCGGAGCAGACTTCAACCCGCACTTCTTCCTTTGTCGACCCGCTTTCAAATTCGTTGCCGCAAGCGCATCGAACGATCACGCGATGGTATTTGGGATGGATACCCGGTTTCATCCGCACTCAACTCCTTCTGCCCTGGTTTCCTGCAAAACCAGAGTTTTTTCGCTTTTTCGCACACTGCAACTATTATAGCAGGGGGCGGCCCGATTTGCAACAGCGCGCGACCGCCCATGGAAAATCTTACAGAAAAGGATTTGGTTCCCTCGCAGCAAAATCTTGCTGAGCATCTGCAAGGGGATGGGGCAGCCAAAGAATGGGCGGCCCTCCGTCCCGGCAGGAATTCGCATCGCCGCGGACCCTTCCCGCGGGAGGAAAGGAGTCTTTCCCCCGCCGACGGACCGCCCCTATCGCAATTTCCGCCAAAGCTCCGGCCAAAAAAGAATAAACCTTCGGTGCAAAACCCCGGAGTTTTTCCTCATCCGCGTTCCGGAACCTCGCCGGCCTTCGGAAAGCTTCCGGCAAGGCGATTTCCTGAAAGGACCGCCAAGTCCGGCCCCTTCCCCGGGAACCTCCGCCGGACTCCGGAAAGGCAGGGGGTTCAGGCCCCGTTCCGCCTGCCTTTTAATTCTTCGCTGACGACTTCGATAAATTCCGCATTGGATTTGGTCGCCATCAGCTTCCGGATCAGCTTTTCGGCAAAATCCGGGGAGTCGCTCATCGATTTCCGGATCGCCCAGACGATCTCCAAATGGGATTTGGGGAGCAGGAGTTCCTCTTTCCTCGTTCCCGAACGGCGGATGTCGATGGCCGGGAAAATCCGCCGCTCCGCCAGGGAACGATCCAAATGCAGCTCCATGTTTCCCGTCCCTTTAAATTCTTCGTAGATGACATCGTCCATCCTCGATCCGGTGTCGATCAGCGCCGTTGCCAAAATCGTCAGGCTGCCGCCTTCCTCGATGTTTCTGGCGGCGCCGAAAAACCGCTTCGGCCGGTGGAAGGCGGCCGGATCGATCCCGCCGGACAACGTGCGTCCGCTCGGGGGGATGACCAGGTTATAGGCGCGGGCCAGGCGGGTGATGCTGTCCATCAGGATGATCACGTCCCGCTTATGTTCGACGAGGCGCATCGCCCTTTCCAAGACGAGCTCCGCCACTTTAATGTGGTTTTCCGGAACTTCATCGAAGGTGGAGCTGACCACTTCCGCGTCCACGGAACGTTCGATGTCCGTCACTTCTTCCGGCCGTTCGTCGATCAAAAGGACGATGAGTTCGGCTTCCGGATGATTGGTGGTGATGCTGTTGGCGATCTGCTTCAGGAGCATCGTTTTCCCCGCCTTCGGCGGAGCCACAATCAATCCCCGCTGGCCGAAACCGACCGGGGTAATCAGATCCATGATCCGGGTGGAGATGATGTCCGGTTCCGTTTCCAGCTTGATTTGCCGGTTCGGATAGAGGGGGGTCAAGGCCGGGAAGTGGACCCGTTCTTTCGCGACTTCCGGATCTTCGCCGTTCACCGCTTCCACGTGAAGAAGGCCGAAGTACCGTTCGTTTTCCTTGGGGGGCCTTACCTTCCCCGACACCTTATCCCCGTTTCGTAAATCAAACCGGCGGATTTGCGAGGCGGAGATATAAATATCTTCCGAACTCGGAGAATAGTTGATCGGCCGCAAAAAGCCGAACCCTTCGGTAGGGATGATCTCCAGAACGCCCTCCATAAAAAAATATCCTTCTTTTTCCGCCCGCGCCTTCAATATGGCGAAAATCAGTTCTTTTTTCGTCAATTTGCTGTAATAGGAAATTTGGTATTTCTTCGCCAATTCGTACAATTCTTTTAACTTCATGTTTTCCAGGGTGGAAATATTCATATTGGCATCTTCCAAATCGTTCACCACACTTTTATTCAATTGTTACAATCCGTTTATGGAATAGGGTTTTCGGAATGATGAAGGGAAAGGGAAGCAGGTCTTTTGAATCGCTTTCGGAGGCAAGTTCCGGCAAAGGATCGGCCGCCTGTCAGGAAAATTTCGGAAATGAAAAAAAGAAAACAAACATCATGGGAACCGTGCAGCAGAGGGATAACCGTTCTTTTTCTTTAATCACCATTTCATTATATAAAGCAAACATGGCCGTGTAAAGGACAAAGATCCAAAAAAATTATACTTTTTCAGACAGTATTGCACAATTCCCGCCATTTCATCCCGAAGGCCTTGTCAAAAATTCCGCGGCCGCGGCAAATCGGTCATATTTTAGGAAGGATCCTGTGGAGAAACGGCATGGCGGCGGAGATGGGGAAAGGGATCCCGGCGTCGGAAACACCGGCATCCGGAAAGGAAAATCCGAGGAAGGGAAATCCAAGGGAAAGATTATTTCATGACGAGGTTCGGTTTCTTCTTTAAACTGTGCCTGCCTTCAATGAACCGGACGGTGCCCGATTTCGCCCGCATGACGACGGAATGGGTCAACCCGTAGGAGCCTTTGTATTGGACGCCCCGCAGAAGTTCGCCGTCGGTGACTCCCGTCGCGGCGAAGATGGCGTCGTCGCCGGAGACGAGATCCTCCATCCGCAGCACTTTGCCGACGTCAAGGCCCATCCGTTTGCACCTTTCCACTTCCTGGTCGTTTTGCGGCACGAGGCGGCCCTGAATTTCACCGCCGAGGCATTTTAAAGCGACCGCGGCCAATACCCCTTCCGGCGCGCCGCCGATGCCGAATAAAATGTCCACGCCCGTATGGTCGAAGGCCGTATTGATCGCCGCCGCCACATCCCCGTCGTTGATCAGTTTGATCCTCGCTCCGGCATCCCGCAGCCGCTGGATGAGTTCCGCGTGCCTCGGGCGGTTTAACACGGTGGCGACCACGTCTTCCACGTCCTTGTTTTTCGCCTTCGCCACGGCCTTCAAATTGTCTTCCACCGACGCGTCAATGTCAATTTGCCCGACCGCTTCCGGCCCCACGGCGATCTTTTCCATGTACATATCAGGGGCATGGAGCAGGCTTCCGTGATCGGCCACGGCGACAACGGCCAGGGCATTCCAGCCCCCCGACGCGACGATATTGGTCCCTTCCAAAGGATCGACGGCCACATCCACCCGGGGACCGTAGCCGTTGCCCAGTTTTTCGCCGATGTAAAGCATCGGCGCTTCATCCATTTCCCCTTCGCCGATGACGACCGTGCCCTTCATCGGCACCGTGTCGAATACGTCGCGCATCGCCTTGGTGGCCGCATCATCGGCCTCATTCTTCTTTCCCCTGCCCATCCACCGGGACGAAGCGAGGGCTGCGGCTTCCGTGACGCGGACCAACTCGAGGGATAAACTTCTGTCCATCTTTTTTCCTCCCCCACCAAAAACAGTATAACACAATCGTATATATATTGTACCACATTCAGAAAGGGTGGAGGGGAAAATATCTCCCGGATTTTGAAAAAATTTCAGGGAGGGATCAGGAGCTTTGCATCTGCTCCGCTTCCTGTTCCGTCATCTCTTCCCGCCAAATTTCCGCGCCGATGCCTTGCAATTTTTCCACGAGATTGCTGTATCCCCGGTCGATATGTTCCACGCCGGAGATCTCCGTCACCCCCTCCGCCATGAGCCCGGCGACGACGAGGGATGCCCCGGCCCGCAGGTCGGTGGCCCTGACTTTCGCCCCGTGCAGCTGGACCGGCCCCTTAATGAGGGCGGATCCCCCTTCCACCTTGATGGATGCGTTCATTCTCCGCAATTCGTCCACATGCTTAAACCGGGAAGGGTAAATGGTATCGGTGACCACGCTTATTCCGTCCGCCTTCGTCAAAAGGGCCGTGATCGGCTGCTGCAGATCGGTGGGGAATCCGGGATATACGAGGGTTTTAATATCCACCGGCTTCAACTTTTCCGGCCGGGCGATAAAGATTTGATCGTTTCCCGTTTCCACATGGACGCCCATCTCCCGCAGCTTGGCGATGACCGATTCCAAATGGAGAGGTATGACGTTGTCGATGACGACGCCTTCGCCCATGGCTGCCGCAAGAATCATGTATGTACCCGCTTCGATCCGGTCGGGAATAATCGTATGGCGGCATCCGGACAGCCGTTCGACCCCGTCGATCCGGATGACGTCCGTCCCCGCTCCTTTTATTTTCGCCCCCATGTTGTTCAACAAAGTGGCCACATCGATGATCTCCGGTTCTTTCGCGGCGTTTTCGATGATCGTCCGCCCTTTGGCGCGGACGGCCGCCAGCATGATGTTGATCGTGGCGCCGACGCTGACCACGTCCAAATAAATCCGGGCGCCGGTCAGCTCTTCCGCCCTCAAATAGATGGCGCCTTGTTCGTTCGTCACCTTGGCCCCCAGCGCCTCAAAACCTTTGATATGCTGATCGATCGGACGGGGGCCGAGGAAACATCCGCCCGGCAGGCCGATGACCGCCTGCTTGAAGCGTCCGAGCATGGCGCCCATCAGATAGTAGGAAGCGCGGAGTTTTTTCACCCTTCCGTTCGGGAGCGGCATCGGGATCATGCGGCCAGGGTCGATAATCATATCCGAACCGCGGACTTCCACTTTGCCGCCGATTTCTTCCAAGAGCCCCTTCAAGATCTCCACATCGGATATCTTCGGCACCCCTTCGATGGTGACGGGGGAATCGGCAAGAATGGCCGCGGGAATCAGCGCGACAGCGCTGTTTTTCGCTTCGCTGACCCGAATATGTCCTTTTAGCGTCCGCCCTCCAACGATCTTTAGTTTTTCCATGGCAATCTCCCTTCGTCTATCATCCGAACCGTTTTCAAAATGCCCGCCGGCCGTGCGGCCGGTCCGGGCCCGTATCTTCCGCATCGTCCAAAAAAATCGGTGAAAGGCAAGGAAATTTGCGAAAAACTTTGCCTCTTCTTAATATAGAACTTTTTAAAAAAGGAAGCAATCGGTAATGTTGGAACCGATTGCTTCTGCTGGAAACGGGCGAAGATTGAAAAATACAACGGCATCGAAATATATCTTTGTCATCTCCCGACCCGGCCGACCGGAAGACGGATCATCCGCAGCCGGATCCGGAGGCCTATTTTTTCGCTTTTTCCCAATCCGCCAAAAATCGTTCAATGCCGATATCCGTCAGCGGATGCTTGATCATTTGCATCAGCACCTTATAGGGGACCGTGGCGATGTGCGCCCCCCGCTTTGCGGCTTCGGTCACATGGACCGGATGGCGGATGGATGCGGCAATGATCTCGGTTTCGATATCGTGCAGGGCAAAAATTTCCGCAATGTCGGAAATTAGGTCGAGCCCGTTATGGCCGATGTCGTCCAGGCGGCCCAGGAAAGGAGACACATAGGTCGCGCCGGCCCGCGCCGCCAGGAGGGCCTGGTTCGCGCTGAAAACGAGGGTGACGTTCGTCCGGATCCCCTCTTTGGAAAAGGCGGAAACCGCCTTTAACCCTTCCGCCGTCATCGGCACTTTGATCGTGACGTTCGGGGCGATGGCCGCCAGTTCCCTGCCTTCCCGCAGCATCCCTTCCGCATCGAGGGAAATGACTTCCGCGCTGACCGATCCGCTGACGATGGCGGTAATTTCCTTCAACCGGTCGTGGAACGAAACGTTTTCCTTGGCGACGAGGGAAGGATTGGTCGTCACCCCGTCGATCACGCCCAGCGCGTAGGCCGTCCGGATCTCGTCAATATTCGCCGTGTCGAGAAAAAATTTCATGGTCATCAGCCTCCGTTCGTTTTGGGTTCCCCTTTCGGAAGCCCTATGCAGGGTGCGAAATCCGCCGCCTGCTTTTCCGTCTTTATTCCGCTTTGCCGCTGGATCCGAATTCCCGCATCTTTCCGATGACCGTTTCTTTGATGGCTTCCCTTGCCGGACCCAGGTATTTCCGCGGATCATACAATTCGGGATTGGCCGCCAGCACTTCCCGGACTTTTTTCGCGGATGCGATTTGGTTTTCCGTGTTGACGTTAATCTTTGCCGTTCCTAAAGAAATGGCCTTTTGAATATCCTTCGTGGGGATGCCCGTACCGCCGTGAAGCACCAGCGGCAAACCGGTCCGTCTGCTGATTTCTTCCATTTCTTTAAAGCCGAGTTTCGGTTCGCCTTTATACGGGCCGTGAACGGATCCTAAAGCGGGCGCCAAGCAGTCGATCCCGGTGCGTTTGGCAAGGGCCTCGCACTCATCCGGATTGGCGTAAATAATCCCTTGTCCGACCACATCATCTTCCTGCCCGCCGACGATGCCGAGTTCCGCTTCCACGGAGACGCCGTGCAAATGGGCCAGCTCCACCACTTTGGCGGTCAATGCCACGTTTTCTTCAAAGGGTTTGTGGGAGGCGTCGATCATCACGGAAGTGAATCCCGCGTGGATCGCCTTGGCACAGGATTCGAAACTGGAACCGTGATCCAGGTGAAGGGCGACCGGGACGGTGATCTTATATTCTTCCATCAGGGCTTTCACCATCGCGGCGACGACCTTGTAGCCCCCCATGTAGCGTCCGGCCCCTTCCGACACGCCGAGAATCACCGGGGATTTTTCCTCCTGGGCCGCCTGCAAAATCGCCTGGGTGAATTCCAGATTGTTCAAGTTAAATTGTCCGACCGCATACTTTTCGGCTTTTGCTTTTTTCAACATTTCCGTCATCGAGACTAAAGGCATTCTGGTTCCTCCTTATCGAGATTTCCTAATGATTCAAGCCGAAGGGGGTGGCTGGGAAAAATTAAGAATACTATTATTATTTATCATACCAAACCCTTTATCATTTTACCATGGATCCCGTGTTTTCATGAAAGAAACATTTGAACAGTTTGAGAAAAGGGCAGATGATGGAAGAAATAAGCGTGCCGGCGGGCGGATCAGGCCCCCAGGCGATTTTTTACTTCCCGGACCAGCTGATCGATGTCAAAGGGTTTCGTGAAGGGCGTGAGGGCGCCCAGCTCCAGCGCTTCTTCGATGATGTCCAGTTCTTCGTAGGCCGTCATGATGATGACTTTAATATCCGGGCTGATCTTTTTCAAGTTCTCCAAAATTTCCAAACCGTCCATGCCGGGGATTTTCATGTCCAGCAAAACGAGGTCGGGATTTTCCGTTTTCACGAGTTCGATCGCGTTCGGCCCGTTGGCTGCCTCGAAGGTCCGATAACCCTCCCTTTGAAAGACTTCTCTCAATAAAATCCGGATGCCGAATTGATCATCGACAATAACGATTTTTTTGCTCATTCTCCATATCCTTTCCGTAAAATGCGTTTTTCCAATTTGAACAATTCGACAAATCCGGAAAGATAACCTGCAATTCCGGCAATAATTCCTACTTTTTCTAATCATTCTTGCATCCTTCCGGATATTTTTTGCTAAAATACTTGATAAAATATGGAGGGAGGGGTCTACCGTGCTGAAAATTTTTACCACCCAATTGATCGGACGCCTGAAGAAGATCGAAGACAGCGCAGAATTTTCATTGGAAGATGCCGCCAGACTGCTGGCCCAGGCCCTTGTCGGCGAAGGGCATATCTATCTGTATGGGGATAAGGAAATGAAGGGCGTATATCATGAAGCTTCCCAGGGACAGGAACCTTTGGCGAAATTGAAGGAACTGACGCCCGAATCGGTCCATGAACTCCATCCGGCGGACCGGGTCATCGTGTTCACCCGCTACGCCAACGACGAAGAGGCATTGAAAATCGGGCATGCCTTGGCGGAAAAGGACATCCCGTTTGTGGCCGTATCATCCCATGCCTTGCAGCCGAATCCGGCCGCGGACAAGGATTTGTCGACCATCGCCGACGTGTTCATCCCCCTCCATGTGGAAAAGGGGCTCGTCCCGACGGAAACCGGAGGAAGAACCGGATACCCGCATCTGATTTGCGCCCTTTATGTTTATCATAATATCAAATTGCTGATCGACGAGATCCTGGAAGAATCGGAATGACAGGAGGCCGCACATGTGGGAAGAATCGAGGGGAAAAAGGGAAGCCTGAAAGACGGAAGGGTTTTCGCCGTCCGCACCGCCCTTCCTTCCGACGGGGAAAAGATTTTGGCCTACATGAAGGAAATATTGGCGGAATCTCCCTTCCTTGTCACAACACCGGAGGAATTGACGATGTCCGTCGAAGAGGAAAAACGGCATTTGCAACAGATGGCGGATGATCCGGACCGGTTGGCCATCGTGGCCGAATGGGAAGGGGAAATCATCGGATTTTTGGATTTTCACGGGGGGAAGAAAAAGCGGCTGAACCATCAAGGTTCCTTCGGGATGAGCGTCCGTTCCGGCTTCCGCGGCCAGGGCGTGGGCAAAGCGCTGCTGGGCTGCCTCATCGGCTGGGCGGAAAACCATCCCCGCTTGGAAAAGATCAATCTCGAAGTTTTCGCCCGGAACAGGGCAGCGATCGGCTTATATGAATCTTTCGGCTTTACGGTGGAAGGAAAAAAAAGAAAGGAGATCAAACGGGAAGACGGAAGCTACGAGGATCTCATCCTGATGGCCCGCTTCTTGGATCCGAAGCCGGGCGCGGCGGATTGAACGGCAAACGCCCAATAATTTCATGCGGCTCACATCCCGACGGTGAAGGGCCGACGGTTTCCCGGGGTCTTGCGGATTCCGGGGAATTTTTTTATCCGGACCCGCCCTTTCCGGACAAAAAACGGTTCCGGGCTGATGAATCCGTCAAAAGCGGAACCGAATGGCAAGGGCATTTTTAAACGTTCCCCCATCATGCTTCCGGCCGGCGTCCGGAAGCCCCCATCAGATCGGGGTGCAGGAAGGTCCGTCGGCCCCCGGACGAAAACCGCTCTTTAAAGAGCCGGGATAAAAATTTTCTAAAAAATTTTACATTTTCTATTGTATAATGATGGCAAACGCCGCGGGCCGATCATTCTTCTTTGCGGCATTTACGTGAAGCCGCTGACCAACGGAAGCTGCCGGAACCATTGTCCGAATTGCCTGTATTCGAAGCATGTGGACATTTTGCCCGGTGACCGGAAAAACGCATGCCGCGGTCTGATGAAACCGGTCGGCATCGACTACCATTCCAAAAAAGGCTATCAGCTGATCCACCAATGTTTGAAATGCGGAACGGTGAAACGGAACAAAATCGCCGAAGACACCGAACAGCCGGACCGAATCCTCCGCTTTCTGACAGACTGTCATCCGTGATCTTCGCCCGCGGCGTTCAAAAACCGGCGGCCAAAAGGCCGGAAATGGCCTTCGGGGAGACCGGGCGCGGCCGGAAGGGACGATGATCCCCTCCTTCTTCCCTCCGTGCGTTGCGCCGGCTTGGAAATTCACCCATGGATACGAAACATTTGTTCCGTGCAGGGGAGGGGCTCCCCAGTTCACGGCATCTTCTTTCATGCCATGCCTCTCCCTCTACGCCGGGAGATTCTTCGCTGCCGCTCCAAGCTCCAAGCAGCTTCCTTGGCCTTCGCCCATACGCCGAGGCTCGGCTTTCTCTTTTCCCTCTTGCGAGGCCTTTTTGACGACGCGGCGGGATTCACTTCATGTTACGGCCTGGCAGTTGCTCGCCCTGTCTCCGACAAGGTACTTTCGTCGATGCGCTTCTGCGCGCGGATTTCTCCGTACCTAGGCTCCCGGCTGCGCGGGGGCTTGGCCCCTCCCGCGACCGGACTTCCGCCGGCTAGAAGATGCGTGCTTTTCTGGGCACGCGGCGCAAAAAAGGCTTCCTTTCGGAAGCCCGCATGATGGCGTCATTCGCCCGCCGTCCGGTTTTCTTTATGGTTTAATGCGGAACGGATAAACTCCCGGAACAAGGGATGGGGCCTTGTCGGCCGGGATTTGAATTCGGGATGGAACTGGCAGGCCACGAACCAGGGGTGGTCCTCCAATTCGATGATTTCCACCAGGCGCTCATCGGGACTCAGTCCGGAAAAGACGAATCCCTTGCTTTCGAAAAGTTCCCGGAATTCATTGTTAAATTCGTAGCGGTGGCGGTGGCGTTCGTAGACCACCTCATCCTGGTACGCCGCAAAGGCTTTCGTGTTTTCCTTCAATTTGCAGGGGTATAAGCCCAGCCGCAGCGTTCCTCCCTTTTCTTCAATCTCCTTCTGTTCGGGGAGCAAGTCGATGACCGGATAGGGGGTTTCCGGGTTGATTTCCGAAGAATGGGCCCCTTCCAAGCCGGCCACGTGACGGGCGAATTCCACGGAAGCCATCTGCATGCCCAAACAAATGCCGAAGAAGGGGATTTTATTTTCCCGGGCGTATTTGATCGCCAAAATCTTCCCTTCGATGCCCCGGTCGCCGAATCCGCCGGGAACGAGGATGCCGTCGGCTCCCTTGAGCTCGTCCGCACAGTTTTCCTCCGTCAAAAATTCCGAATTGACCCATTGGACCTGGACGTCGGCGTCAAACCGGTAGCCGGCGTGGCGCAGCGATTCGACAACGGAAATATAGGCGTCCTGCAGTTCGACATATTTCCCGACGAGGGCGATGCGAACGGTTTTCGACAGGTTTCTTATTTTTTCGATCAGCTGCTCCCAGTCGCGCAAATCCGGCTCCTTCGTGGCCAGGCCGAAATGCCGGCAGACGATCTCATCAAACCCCTGTTCCTTCAAGGCGAGGGGGACGGAATACAGGATGTCCGCATCCCTGGATTCAATGACCGCTTCTTTGTCGATGTCGCAAAAGAGGGCGATTTTGTCCCTCATGTCTTCAGAGATCGGATGTTCCGTCCGGAGGACGATGATGTTCGGCTGGATGCCGAGGCTGCGCAATTCTTTGACGCTGTGCTGCGTCGGCTTCGTCTTCATTTCTCCCGCCGCCTTAATGTAGGGAACGAGGGTGCAATGGATGTACAGGACCCGATCCGGCCCCACATCGCTTTTCATCTGCCGGATCGCCTCCAAAAAGGGCAGGGATTCGATGTCGCCGACGGTGCCGCCGATCTCGGTGATCACCACGTCCGCCTTCGTCTCCTTACCCGCCTGAAAGACCCGATCCTTAATTTCATTGGTAATGTGGGGAATGACTTGGACCGTCGCCCCCAAATAATCGCCGCGGCGCTCCTTCTTCAAGACCGAAGAATAAATTTTCCCCGTCGTCACATTGGAATATTTGTTCAGATTGATGTCGATGAAACGTTCATAGTGGCCGAGATCCAAATCCGTTTCCGCCCCGTCGTCGGTGACGAATACTTCCCCGTGCTGATAGGGGCTCATCGTGCCGGGATCGACGTTGATATAAGGGTCGAATTTTTGGATGGTGACCTTGAGCCCCCGTTTTTTCAACAGCAATCCCAAGGAAGCGGCGATGATCCCTTTTCCCAATGATGATACGACGCCGCCGGTTACAAATACATACTTCGTCATCCATGTTTCCTCCTTTTCATTCATCGCCCGCAATGCATGCAAAAAAATAAAAAACTCCGCTTACTCATCGTAAGGGAGCATATCCGTTTTTCATGCCGATAGGTTTTAAAAAAATAGTGCCCAGTCCAAATAATACAAACAGAATGAAAAAAAGTCAAGGCAAGGATAAGGCGCCTCCCCGTTGAATGGCCCTTGCCGGGAAAAATTTTCCCGCGGGAATCCTTCCGTCATCAAAGCGGTCCGGAAGGCGCCGGATCATTCCTCTTCCTCTTCGCCGCCGATCAAAAGGTCATCGTCCAGGTCCTCATCCAGCAAAAGATCTTCGTCTTCGTCATCGAGGCCGGCGGGGAAATCCTCGTCTTCCGCTTCGGGATCCAAAACATCATCGTCATCCAAATAGTCTTCGTCCAATTCGTCATATTCGTCCAGTTCTTCCTCATAGACGAGATCTTCTTCCTCATATTGATCCAGATCGTCGAGGCCTTCATCCTCATCGAGTTTCGCCTTTTTCTTCGAACGGACGGTCGGGACGATTTCGTCTTCGATCTGGTCGACCGGAAACCAGCTTTTGATCCCCCATGTGTTGCCGCCGATGTTCAGGAATTTCCCTTCGATGTTCAGATCGGTGTAAAATTGGGCGGCAATTTCTTCCTTTTTCTCTTCGGGCATCCCGAGGAGGGCGGCGACTTCGTCGAGCAGCTCCCGGAAGGGCAGGGGCTGTTTCTTCTCCGACAAGATTTCGTAGGCGATTTCCGTCAACGACATTTCTTCCAGTTCTTGTTTATCCAATTGTTTGATGCTCACCATTCACACTCCCTTTCGTTTCGGTTTCCGTCAGGCGGTCATCCGCGCATCATGAAACAAGCGAAGGATAATACCCATTATAAACAAACGGCAGGGGTTTATGCCAGTTGCACTCAGGTTTTTCCATTTTTTTCGTACCATCCGTCCTTCTTTTGTTCGTTTGATTGATTGTTCCAAACTTTCCAGGCCAATCCGATAAAAACAATGGACAAAAGAAGAAAGGGAATGGCCCCCAACTGTTTATTATAAAAAAATGAAACGAGAAAGAACAACGAAGACAAAATGATGATGGTGACGATGATTTTCAACGTTCCTTTCACTTCCTGATCAACAAAATGGCCGTCTGGCGACAGGCGGTTTATCCGGAAAACGCTCCGTTCATGCCGCAATATGTAAGATCGGAAAAACTTCAATGATGCCCGGTCAAGGACGGACGCCCGTGGACATCGGCCTTCGGCCGGGCGGACGAAAGCATCCGCGGACAGCGGACAGGCGCTCTCTTTCACTTCCCGGACTCCGTCCGATGCCATATTTCTTCTTTTTATTATAATGAAAATCGCAAACTTATAGTATATTTTTCTCGCAGAAAAAGGGAAGCCGGCGGACGACGCCGGCCGGAAAACCTGGAGGGACGGCCGATCCCCCGGATCCGCGGGGATCGGATGGCCCATACTGCTCGATTTTTGTTTCCTTTCTTTCATTGTTTACGGCTATTTTTGGAACGCTCGCCGCCAAAGCATTTCGCCGCGGGAGAAGGCATCGTCATTGGAAAATTTGATGGTCTGTTCCTACATCAAATATTCCGCCGGTATTGGCCGCCGACCTCGTACAGGGCTTTCGTAATCTGGCCGAGGCTGGCCACCTTCACCGTCTCCATCAGCTCGGCGAAAATATTTCCGCCGCTTCTGGCCGTCTCCTTCAGCCGTTCCAGGGCCGCTTCCGCTTCCCCCTTATGTTTTTCCTGGAATTCCCGCAAATTTTTAATCTGCAAATCCTTTTCTTCCTTCGTCGCCCGGGCGAGCGGCAATTCGTCCAGCTCTTCCTCGGCCTCCCGGTTCGGGTTCAAAAAGGTATTCACCCCGATGATCGGCAGCTCCCCGGAATGCTTCTTCGTTTCGTACAGCATCGATTCGTCCTGGATTTTCCCGCGCTGGTACTGGCTTTCCATCGCGCCCAAAACGCCGCCGCGGTCGTTGATCCGCTCGAATTCCATGAGCACCGCTTCCTCGACGAGATCCGTCAATTCTTCTATGATAAAGGATCCTTGCAGCGGGTTTTCGTTTTTGGCGAGGCCGTATTCCTTCGTGATGATCAGTTGGATGGCCATCGCCCGGCGCACCGATTCCTCCGTCGGCGTCGTGATCGCCTCGTCGTAGGCGTTCGTATGCAGGGAATTGCAGTTATCGTAAATGGCCATCAGCGCCTGCAGCGTCGTCCGGATGTCGTTGAAGTCGATCTCCTGGGCGTGCAGGGAACGTCCCGAGGTCTGAATATGGTATTTCAACTTCTGGCTCCGCTCGTTCGCCCCGTATTTTTCCTTCATGACGATGGCCCAAATCCTCCTGGCGACCCGGCCGATGACGCTGTATTCCGGGTCGAGGCCGTTGGAAAAGAAGAAGGACAGGTTCGGCGCGAAATCGTCCACATGCATCCCGCGGCTCAAATAATACTCGACATAGGTGAATCCGTTGGCCAGGGTGAAGGCGAGCTGGGTGATCGGGTTCGCGCCCGCCTCGGCGATATGGTAGCCGGATATGGAAACGGAATAATAGTTCCTCACCTTGTGATCGATGAAATACTGCTGAATGTCGCCCATCATCCTTAAGGCGAACTCCGTGGAAAAAATGCACGTGTTCTGCCCCTGATCCTCCTTCAAGATATCGGCCTGGACCGTCCCCCGGACCGTCGACAGGGTCCTCGCCTTCACTTCCTCGTATTCTTCCTCCGTCAGCTTCCGGCCCAATTCCTTTTCCCTCTTTTCCACCTGCTGGTCGATGGCCGTATTCATGAACATGGCGAGCAGAATGGGGGCCGGCCCGTTGATCGTCATGGAAACGGAGGTCAGCGGATCGCACAAATCGAAGCCGGCGTACAATTTTTTCATGTCGTCCAGGGTGCAAACGCTTACGCCGCTCTCCCCGATTTTCCCGTAAATGTCCGGCCGGGTGTCGGGATCTTCCCCGTACAAGGTGACCGAATCGAAGGCGGTGGAAAGGCGTTTCGCCCGGTCGTCCTTGCACAGGTAATGGAACCGGCGGTTCGTCCGTTCCGGCGTCCCTTCCCCGGCAAATTGCCGCTTCGGGTCCTCCTCCTTCCGCTTGAAGGGGAAAACCCCGGCGGTATAGGGGAAAGCCCCCGGCACATTTTCTTTATAGACCCAGCGCAAAATTTCCCCGTAATCCTTAAACTTCGGCAGGGCCACCTTCGGGATGAAAAGCCCGGAGAGGGTTTCGCTCTTCAATTCGGTGACGATCTCCCGGCCGCGGACTTGGGTGACGAACCGGTCGCCGTTGTATTTTTCTTTCAAATCCTCCCAGTTTTCCAAGATCCGCTTCGATTCCGGCGAGAGCTTTTCCTCCGTTTCCTTCCGCATCTTTTCCAGTTCTTCGATGACGAGGGGATTCGTCTTCCTTTCCCTGGCCAGGGCCAGCGCCCCTTCGATTTGGAACAGCCGGCGGGCGATCCGTACCTGCTCCTCCGCCCTTCTATGGTAATTCCGGACCGTGTCGGCGATCTCCCGCAAATAATAACGGCGGTTCGGGGGAATGATCACATGCCGGTTCCGGACATCCTCATTTCCGGAGTAACGGGTTTTGTAGCTCGTGCCGAAGGTTTCATTGATCTTGTCCACCAGCGCCTTGAACAAGTTGTTCACGCCCGGGTCGTTAAATTGGCTGGCGATCGTTCCGTAAACCGGCATTTCTTCGTAGCTCCGGCCGAACAGGCCGCGGCTTCGCTGATATTGCTTCTGCACAAGGCGTTTCGCGTCCTCGGAACCCGTCCGGTCAAATTTGTTGATGACGACAAAATCGGCATAATCGATCATGTCGATCTTTTCCAGCTGGGACGGCGCGCCGAACTCGCTGGTCATCACATACAGGGAAATGTCGCTGATCGCAGCGATTTCCGCGTCCCCTTGGCCGATGCCGCTCGTCTCGACGATGATCAAATCGAAATCCGCCGCTTTGACGATCGACAGGGCGTCCTTGATCGCCAAAGAAAGTTCGCTCCGCGACTTTCTCGTGGCCAGGCTGCGCATGTAAACCCGGGGATGGAAAATGGCATTCATGCGGATCCGGTCCCCGAGCAGCGCCCCGCCGGTCTTCTGTTTCGTCGGGTCAACGGAGAGAATGGCGACCTTCATATCTTGGATTTCATTGAGGAACCGGCGGACGAGTTCGTCCGTCAAAGAGCTTTTACCCGCTCCCCCGGTGCCGGTAATGCCGAGCACCGGAATCTTTTTTTCCATGCGTTTGATTTCCTGCAAAACCGCCGGCGTCTCCCCCGGCTCCTTCCCGGTTTCCAGCTCGGCCAAGGTGATCAGTCGGGCGATCACCCGCGGGTCGCCCCTTTTCAATTCCTCCGGCCGGAAGGAAATTTTTCCGGAGACCGTCGGGAAATCGCATTTTTCCAGCATGTAATTGATCATGCCTTGCAGCCCCATCTTCCTCCCGTCATCGGGGGAAAAAATCTTTTCGATGCCGTATTCTTCCAGCTCGCGGATCTCCCTCGGGATGATCACGCCGCCGCCGCCGCCGAAAATCTTGATGTGGGAAGCCCCCTTTTCCCGGAGCAGATCGTACATGTATTTGAAAAATTCCATATGCCCGCCTTGATAGGATGAAACGGCGATGCCCTGCACATCTTCCTGGATGGCGGCGCTGACGATTTCCTCCACGGAACGGTTATGACCGAGGTGGATCACCTCCGCTCCGCTCGCCTGGAGGATGCGCCTCATGATGTTGATCGCCGCGTCATGGCCGTCAAAAAGGCTTGATGCGGTCACGAAACGGACCGGATGTTTCGGTTTGTAAACCTCCGGCTGATGATCTTCCGTTTTATAAGCCTCCGTTGCCATCGCTTTCTCCTCCCCTTTGTCCGTCGTCGGTCGCGATTCCGTTTTTTCCGGATTTGCCGGTGATCCCGGCTTTTCGCTTCCCCTTTGTAATGGAAAATACCCCTTTGTCTGACCTTTTGGAAGCGGGTCCGACGGGAAGCCAAAAACCTCCTTAAGACCCGCAATTTGCAGTCCGGATCCGATCGGGCCAGCCCGTTTTTGCTTGCTCACCAGCTTATGACCCGCAATTTACCAGTCCGGATCCCTTGAAAAGGTTCGATCCGGTGGAAACCCCGTGCCCCTTCCTTTGCCTTCCCCGCGGAAATCCCATGACCCGGCGGAAGGTTTTTTTCATGGTTTTCGGCGTTCATCCCTTGATCCGGCGGACGGGTTTTAGCCGCCGCAAGATTCCGGAAAAGGGACGTGCCCTCCTTTCCCCGCAGGCGCCTTACCCCTTTTTCGGCGGATCCGGGCACAGGGCGTTGAGCAAAAAACGGGTTTGCAGCTCGGTGTATTCCTCCAACGTATATTGCTTTCTTAACGCCCAGCGGCGGAAGGCCCACATCTGCCCTTGGACGACGATGTTATGGGCGGCAAGCCGCACGGCCGGTTCCGGGACGTCCAATCCTTCACTCCGGACGAAGGCGCGGATCATGTCGACGAAAATCTCCACCATCTCCAGCTCTTTGTTTAGCACATGGGGCAGGGCTTCCTTCGACAAGGATTTCGCCTCCTGGTACATGACCAGGACCTCGTCCTGCATTTCATCCATGATCTTGAAATAGGCGGCGATCCCCTTTTTTAACGTTTCCGCGGTCACCCGCCGATACTGCAGCCGCCCGCGGAGCCGCCATTGCACCTCATCGTAAATCTGGTCGCAAACGAGGTACAAAATGTCCTCCTTTTTCCGGATGTATTCATAGAGGGTACCGATGCTGAAACCGGAGGCATGGGCGATCTCCCGCGTCGTCGCCCGGTGGAATCCCTTTTCTTTGAACAGGGATACGGCCCCCTTGATCATTTGTTCCCTTCGGATCCGGATCAATTCTTCGTTTTTCACCGTAGCCTGGACTTCCTGTTTATTCGGCAAAGACAGCACCAACCTTCTCTAAAAATCGCTTGTTCCCGCCGCCGGCCCGTCACAGCATTCTGGAAATGACGAGCCGCTGGATTTCCTGGGTTCCTTCGTAGATCTGGGTGATCTTCGCGTCGCGCATGAAGCGCTCCACCGGGTACTCCTTCGTATAGCCGTAGCCGCCGAAGATCTGCACCGCTTCCGTCGTCACTTTCATCGCCGTATCGCCGGCGAACAATTTGGCCATGGCGGAAGCCTTTCCGTAGGGCAGGCCGTTGGATTCGAGCCAGGCCGCCTGGTAGGTCAACAAGCGGGCCGCTTCCACCGCGGTGGCCATGTCCGCCAGTTTGAAGGAGATCCCTTGATTGGCGATGATCGGCTTTCCGAATTGATGCCGTTCCTTCGCGTAGGCGACCGCCGCGTCCAAGGCCCCCTGGGCGATGCCCACCGCCTGGGCGGCGATGCCGTTTCTTCCCCCGTCCAAGGTCATCATGGCGATTTTGAAGCCTTGCCCTTCTTCCCCCAGCAAATTTTCCGCGGGAACGATGCAGTCTTCGAAAATGATTTCCGTCGTCGGCGAGGAACGGATGCCGAGCTTGCTTTCCTTTTTCCCGACCTTAAAACCGGGGAAATCCTTCTCCACGATGAAGGCGCTGACCCCCTTGTGCTTCCGCTCCGGATCGGTCAGGGCGAAGACGATGTAAATCTCGGCGACGCCGCCGTTGGTGATAAAAATCTTCGAACCGTTTAATACGTAATGATCCCCCTCTTTTTTCGCCGTCGTTTTCATGGCGCCGGCATCGGATCCGGAACCGGATTCCGTGAGGCAATAGGCCCCGATCTTCTTCCCTTGGGCGAGCGGCTTCAAATATTTTTGCTTCTGTTCCTCGGTGCCGAATTTATAAATCGGCCAGCTGGCGAGGGACAGATGGGCGGACAGGGTGACCCCCGTCGACGCGCAAACCCTCGACAGCTCTTCCACCGCGATGACGTAGGCCAAAAAGTCGCTGCCGATGCCGCCGTATTCTTCCGGCCAAGGGATCCCGGTCAATCCGAGTTCGGCCATCTGCTCGAAGATCCCCCGGTCGAACCGTTCTTCCTCGTCCCTTTCCGCCGCGCTCGGCGCCACTTCCTTTTCGGCAAAATCCCGGACCATTTTCCGGATCATTTCATGTTCTTCCGATAAACGAAAATCCATGGTTTTTCCTCCGTATCCCGATTTATTTTCCCTTCATCAGCCATTTGGCGATGACGTTCCGTTGGATTTCGCTCGTACCTTCGTAAATTTCCGTCACCTTGGCGTCGCGGAAATAGCGCTCCGCCGGATAATCCTTCGTGTAGCCGTACCCGCCGAAAATCTGCACCGCCTCCGTCGCCGTTTCCACCGCCGTTTGGGAAGCGAAGAGTTTCGCCATCGACGCTTCCTTGACGCAGGGGAGTCCCTCGGCATACAGATTGGCCGCCCGGTAAACGAGCAATCTCGCCGCTTCGATTTTCGTCTCCATGTCCGCCAGTTTGAAGGCGATCCCCTGCTGGGCGGCGATCGGCCTGCCGAATTGATGCCGTGTTTTGGCATAGGCGGCCGCCTTTTCAAAGGCGGCTTCGGCGATGCCCAAAGCTTGGGCAGCGATCCCGATGCGTCCGGCATTCAAATTCGCCATGGCGATCCGAAACCCTTCCCCTTCGCCGCCCAGCCGGTTCGCGGCGGGCACTTTCATGTTTTCGAAGATCAAAGAAACGGTGCGGGATCCGTTCAGGCCCATTTTTTTCTCGTCTTTTCCGACGATGAAGCCCGGCGCGCCTTTTTCCACGATAAAGGCGGTGATTCCGTCCTTGCCGAGCCCGGGATCGGTTTTCGCGAACAGGATGTAAAGATCCGCTTCGCCGCCGTTGGTGATGAAGATTTTTCCGCCGTTGATCACGTAATGATCCCCGTCCCGCACCGCCCGGGTCCGGATCGCCTTGGCGTCTGATCCGGCGTCCGCTTCGGTCAGGCAGAAGGCGGCCAAATATTCGCCGCGGGCCAATTTCGGGACGTACTTTTGCCTTTGTTCTTCCGTGCCGAAGGCCAAGATCGGATACGTGCCGACGGACGTATGCACGGACAAAATGACCCCGAGGGCGGCGCTCACCTTGGAGATTTCATGAATCGCCAGGATATAGGAGATGAAATCCATCCCTGCGCCGCCGTATTTTTCCGGGATCGGGATCCCCATCAGGCCGAGGGAACCCATCTTGCGCAAAACTTCCCGGGGAAAGGCGCCCTTTTCCATTTCCGGGACGAAGGGGGCGATTTCCTTTTCGGCAAATTCCCGGACCATCCTTTGCAGCATCCGCTGTTCTTCCGTAAAGTTCAAATTCATCCTCTCACCCCAAAGCGGTTTCCTTCCCGATTTTCCGGCACCGGCCCGTTCCTTCGACGATAGTGGGAAACGTCCGGCATTCCTGAGCGGGGAACGATGACGATTCCGGCCGTTCCTTCCATGCTATTGGCTAAAGCCAAGTTCGGCGGTTTCTTTTTCATCTCGGGTCGAAACCGTTCCTTCAATGATACTGGTAAAAGCCCCTTCCCGTCTTTCTCCCCAGCCATCCGGCCTTGACGTACTTCCGGAGCAGCGGACAGGGCCGGTATTTGTCGTCGCCGAGTCCCTCATGGAGGGTTTCCATGATCGAGAGGCAGGTGTCGAGGCCGATGAAATCCGCCAGTTCCAGCGGCCCCATCGGATGGTTCATCCCCAGCTTCATGATTGCGTCGATCGCCTCTTTCTCCGCCACCCCTTCATACAGGGCGTACACGGCTTCATTGATCATCGGCATGAGGATCCGGTTGGAAATGAAACCGGGAAAGTCATTGACTTCGACGGGCGTCTTCCCGAGCCGCACCGCCACCTCTTTGACCGCGGCAAAGGTCTCCTCCGCCGTCGCCAAGCCGCGGATGATTTCCACCAGTTTCATGACCGGCACCGGATTCATGAAATGCATCCCGATCACCTTTTCCGGCCGCTTCGTGGCCGCGGCAATTTCCGTGATCGGCAAGGAGGAGGTGTTCGTGGCCAAAATCGCATGGTCCGGCGCGGCCTCGGCGAGGGTTTTGAAAATGGACGTTTTCACTTGCATATTTTCCGTCGCCGCTTCAATGACCAGGTCGCAATGTTTCGCATCGGCCAAATCCCCGGTTCTTCTGATCCGCCCGAGGACCGCCCGCATCTCTTCTCCGGTCATTCTTCCTTTCTCCACTTGCCGGGACAAATTTCCCTCGATCGTTTGGATCCCCCTATCCAGTGCCTCGTCGGATACGTCGTGCAAATATACCGTAAAACCGGCTTGGGCGCAGACTTGGGCGATGCCGGATCCCATCTGCCCGCTTCCGACCACCATGACGTTTTTGATTTCCATCCGCCTATCCCCCCGTCCTTATTGTTTTGGCACCTCGATCATGACCGCGTCTCCCTGGCCGCCCCCGCTGCAAATCGCGGCGACGCCGATGCCGCCGCCCCGCCTTTTCAGTTCATAGGCAAGGGTGAGGATGATCCGGGCGCCGCTCGCGCCGATCGGATGTCCCAGTGCGACCGCCCCGCCGTTGACATTGACTTTTTCCGGATCGATGCCCGCGATCTGGATGGAAGCCAAGGCGACCGCCGCGAAGGCTTCGTTGATTTCATACAGGTCGATTTCCTCTTCCGCTTTGCCGATTTTTTTCAGGATCTCTTTGATAACGAGCCCCGGCGTTTTCGGAAAATCCTTCGCCGGAACGGCGACTTCGGCGCCGGCAATGAGATAGGCGAGGGGCTTCAGCCCTTTCCTTTCCGCGTATGTTTCGCTCGCCAAAAGCATGGCGCACGCGCCGTCGTTCACACCCGGGGCGTTGCCCGCGGTAATGGTCCCGTCCGGGTCAAAGGCCGGCTTTAACGCGGCCAGCTTTTCGAGGGACGTGTCCCGCCTCGGCCCCTCGTCTTCCTTGACGACGTGAACGGTCCCCTTCTTCCCGGGAACTTCCACGGGGACGATTTCCTCCGCCAATCGCCCCGAATCCAGCGCCGCAACGGCCCGCCGGTGGCTCCTTAAAGCCCACTCGTCCTGCCTTTCCCTCGTAATCTTCAATTCTCGCGCGGCGAGATTCCCGTAATGCCCCATATGCACGCCGGTAAAGCTGCAGGTCAGGCCGTCGTAAATCATTAAATCTTTGATCGACGAATCCCCCATGCGGTAACCGAACCGGGCATCCGGCAAAATGTAGGGCGCGTTCGACATCGACTCCATGCCGCCGGCCACGGCGACCTCCGCCTCCCCGGAGCGGATGAGCAAATCGGCGATGGCCACGCTGCGCATCCCCGACGCGCATACTTTGTTGACCGTTTCCGTTTTCGTCTTCCAGGGAAGTCCCGCAAGCCGCAGCGCCTGGCGGGACGGCAGCTGCCCTTGCCCCCCTTGCAAAACCGTCCCCAGGATCACATGCTCCACTTCTTCCGGATCCGTATTTCCCCGCTTCAACGTTTCTTTAATGGCAATCCCCCCCAACTGGGCGGCGGTGAGCCCGCTCAACGCCCCCCCGAGCTTGCCGAAGGGGGTCCTCGCTCCGGCGAGGATGACTGTTCGCGCCATTCTCCCAATCCCCTTTCCAAGGCATGATGGCAAAGACTTCCGGTTTTCCTGCAACCGGGGCAAATCCGGTAAGGCAAGAAACACTGCCGGGTTTGCTGCCCGCCCGGTCCCGCGGAAAACCGGCAAAAACCGCAACCCCTGACCGTTGATCGACTGAGCGCTCACTCAATTTTTTCATACAAGAAAAGGGACAAATTCTGTCCCTTCCTGCAGTGATCTACTTTAATCTTACCCGATACGCGGGAAATGTCAACGCTTTCATTTTCGTTTGAGCGAAGGCTGAATCCGGCTCCGGAAGGGAACTCGGGAAAGGATGGACGCCAGGGGCAGTATTGTTGAATTGTGCTGTGATGTCCCGGCGGCCTTGAAAAAATCGATCCGGCGGGAACCCCGCCTGCGGCCCTTTCCCATGGAGGAGTGCCCCATATTCAAAAAAAATTCAAGATTTACGATTCTTGGAAAGAATGATGTACATATTTTGTGAAATGTTGAACAATTATATCCTTCGAGTTATAATGAACTTGGCTTGATTATCCCGCAAAGGAGGAATACAGAATGAGGGCAGCCGTAGTGAGCCCGGACAAAGACAAACTTGTTGAGGTGAAAGATGTCACTTTGCGCCCGCTGCAATACGGGGAAGCACTGGTCGATATCGAGTATTGCGGCGTCTGCCATACGGATCTCCATGTGGCCAAGGGTGATTTCGGACATGTTCCCGGGCGGATTCTCGGCCACGAAGGTGTCGGGGTCGTACGGGAAATCGCCGACGGGGTAACCAGTTTAAAGGTCGGCGACCGGGTCAGCATCGCCTGGTTCTACGAAGGATGCGGACATTGCGAATATTGCGTGACCGGAAATGAAACGTATTGCCGGAGCGTCAAAAACGCCGGTTACACGGTGGACGGCGCGATGGCCGAACAATGCATCGTCAAGGCCGATTATGCGGTCAAAGTCCCCGACGGACTGGATCCGAAAAAAGCGACGAGCATTACCTGCGCCGGTGTCACCACCTATAAAGCCATCAAAGTCTCCGATATCAAACCCGGGCAATGGATCGTCATCTATGGCGTCGGCGGTCTCGGCAACCTGGGGGTGCAATACGCGAAAAACGTGTTCAACGCCAAAGTGATCGCCGTCGACATCAACGATGAAAAATTGCGCCTGGCCAAGGAAGTCGGAGCCGATTTCACGTTCAATTCCTTAAAAGGCGATCCGGCGGAATGGATTCAAGAAAAATTCGGGGGTGCCCATGCCGCCGTTGTAACTTCCGTTTCCAAAACCGCCTTCAACCAAGCGGTTCATTCCGTCCGTCCGGTTTCCAAAGTCGTCGGGGTCGGATTGCCGCCGGAAACGATGGATTTGGAAATTGTTAAAACCGTCCTGGACGGCATCCAAGTGATCGGTTCCCTGGTCGGGACGAGAAAAGATTTGGTAGAAGCGCTCATGTTTGCCGCCGAAGGCAAAGTCGACCCTGTCGTTCAAACCCGCAAACTGGAAGAAATCCGGGATATCTTCCGGGAAATGGAAGAAGGAAAGATCCAAGGCCGCATGGTCATCGATATGAAAAAATAACGATGTCTGCCTTGGAGAGGATGTGCGCGAAAGGCGCGCATGATCATCGGCATAAAAATAACCCCCTTCCCGAGATAACGTTCGTGCGTTTTCGCACGGACGTTATCTTTTTTCGGGTACATAAGGAGGCATCGTTGAACCAAAACCGTCCTTCCCCTGCGCCAAACATCCCTGCGCCTTGCCGGTTCCCGGAACGGGGGATTTCGGGACCGCTTCGCCGCTTCACCGGCAGTTTTTCCCGCCTTGCCGCCATCTGCAAATTTGCCATGGGAGAGACCGGTCAAACGTTTTGGAAAAAGAGCCGGACGATATCGACGCCCGCAATGAAAGTGCCGACGGAAGTCGCGATGTTGGTCAATATCACGATCAGTAAGATCCGGGTCACCTTGTTGTTCCAAAACCCTTTTACGCTCATGATGTCTTCGGCCAAGTTTTCAAAATCCCTCACGCTCGGCCTGCGGATGAACGCCTGGACGAGCCCGGCAAACCAACCGGAAGCCAGGAGCGGATGCAAAGTCGTCAACGGGGCGGCCACAAATGCCGTCAAAATCGTGAGGGGATGCCCGAAGGCCGCGGCCGCTCCCGCCGCCGAGAAACTGCCCGTCCACAGAACCCAGCTGAGGGTTTGGTCGACCCCGGCGGAAGGATTGAGAAAAAAGGTGGCGGCGATCAGGACGACGATCAGCGCCGGAAGCAGCCAACCGAGAAGGTGGAATCTCCTCTTTTTGACCGGAACTTCCTCAAGTTCCCCCAAATCATGGTCCCTTTCAATTTCCCTGATTACGCCGGGCACGTGGGCCGCGCCCAATACGGCCACGATTTTTTCGCCGGGGGCCGTTTTGATTTTTTCCGCCAGGTATTGATCCCGTTCGTCAACAAGGGGTTTCTTCAATTCGGGAAATTGGTCGGCGAATTCCTGGAGGATCGTCTGGATCATGTCCTGCTCCTTCATTTTTTCCAATTCTTCCTCGGAAATCGTCTCCCGGGAAAAGATGGCGGAAATGACTTGGGCAAGGAGCAGGGATTTCCCTTTCCATCCCACGTTGTGCCAAATGCGGGAAAAGGTCGTTTGAATGTCCCGGTCGGCCAGCACCAGCCGGGCCCCCGTCTCTTTTGCCGACTCGATCCCCTGGATCATTTCCTGCCCCGGACGGATGCCAAACTGCCGGGCCATCCGTTTCTGGAAAGAGGACAAGGCCAGGTTGGCGAAGAGCAGCGCGGCCTTCTTCTCTTTGATCACCTGAAAAATGTCCATGTCCTTCCAACGGTTTCCTTCGGTGATCGCCTGATAGCGCTGCCGATCCAATTCCACGCAAACGGCATCCGGCCTCTCCCTTTCGATGACTTCCTTCACCTGCTCCGCGCTTTGCCTGGAAATATGGGCGGTGCCGATAAGGATGATTTCCTTTCCGTTCCAATGGATTCTCGTCAGATTGTTTTCCGTCATCGCCTGTTCCTTTGCGTCTTGATCTGGAATACGGGTCTCCGGCATGGCTTTCCTTCCTTTTTCAACGGTATTCTTTCGGTATGAAAAGTTCGTAATTTTATATTACACGATCCTTGAACCGTCGTGCCATCCGTTTTCCGAAAATGTGCGGCGTCCGGAGGGAACCTTCGCCCCAACGGCAGGGGGACAGGGGTTGCAAAAAGGTCAAGTCCTCATGTTTGTGTAAATTCCCGCTCCATGTCCCAGGAACACAGTCTTCCGGGAATGGATCCGCTTTGCGCCCGCTTCTTTTTACACAAATTTTTGGACTTCATCTTGCAAAAGTGCGGAAAGACGTTCCAGTAGTGGCCTTTGTTTCATATGCAGGCTGCAAATGCGAGGGAAACCGTTCCGAACGCCTTTGTTTGATGTGCAAGTTGCAAATCCGCGGAAATTCGTTTCGGGCTTCTTTGATTAATATGCGGGTTGCAAATCCGCGGAAAGACGTTTCAGTCGTGTTGATCGATATGCGGTTTGCGAGGGGAAAGGAACAGGCTTCAGCCGCAGAATCGATTTGAAGTCCGCAAAGCATAAACGGACAGGTTTTCAGCCGTTGCAGAGCGGTCATGCGTGAAAGACGGGCAAACAAAATCCCCGCTCCGAAAAGCGGGGCAGGCCGCTGCCGTTTCTTCCCATCCGGGCGGCCGCAATCCGGCCGGAGTTTCAAGCATCCCCTCTTTCCCGCAGAGGGATGAACAAGCCGGGCGGGAAGAAAGGGGTGCGCCGGCGGCTTTTAAAATCGGGACGCTTTCTTATGAAACAAGCGTTTGTCGCCCGTCGCCGCATACGGCCTTTTCCAAAATTTCGGCGACGTCGTAGGTTTTGACCCGATCTTCCACTTCCTTCGCCTTCGTACCGTCGGAGAGCATCGTCAGGCAGTAGGGGCAGGCGGAACTGATAATATCCGGGTTCACTTTCAGCGCCTGTTCCGTGCGGGCCACGTTGATGCGATGGCCGGTATTCTCCTCCATCCACATGAGGCCGCCCCCGGCGCCGCAGCACATGGCGTTTTCCCGGTTCCGTTCGATCTCGACGAACTTGACGCCCTTGATCGATTTCAAAATTTCCCGCGGCGCATCGTAGACGCCGTTGTAGCGGCCCAAGTAGCAGGAATCGTGGAAGGTGACCGTCTCGTTGACCGGATATTTCGGCACGAGCCGCCCTTCCTTGACCCATTTCAACAGCAGCTCGGTATGGTGATAAACTTCTCCCGTAAAACCGAAGTCCGGATACTCGTTTTTGAACACATTGTAGGCATGCGGATCGATGGTGACGATTTTTTTCACGCCGTTTTTCTCGAACTCTTCGATATTGGCCATGGCCAATTCCTGGAACAGGTATTCGTTGCCCAGCCGGCGGGCCGTATCGCCGGAGTTTCTCTCTTTATTTCCCAGGATGGCAAATTTGACGCCGGCGATATTCATCAGTTTCGCGAAGGACAGGGCGATCTTTTGGCTGCGGCTGTCGTAGGAACCCATCGAACCGACCCAGAACAAATATTCGAAGTCTTCCCCTTTTTTCTTCAATTCTTTTACCGTCGGGATATAAACATCTTCGCGGAGCTCCCGCCAATTTTCCTTTTCCTTCCGGTTCAAGCCCCAGGGGTTGCCCTGCCTTTCGATGTTTTGCATCGCCCTTTGGGCGTCCGGGTTCATCCTTCCCTCCGTCAAAACCAAATAACGGCGCAAATCGATGATCTTGTCGACGTGTTCGTTCATGACCGGGCACTGGTCTTCGCAGTTCCGGCAGGTGGTGCAGGCCCAAATTTCCTCTTCGGTGATAACGTCGCCGATCAGGCTCGGCTGATAAGCGAGCGCCGCCGCCGACTGTTGGCCGCCCCTTGATCCCGCCTGCAAGGCCAGCTGGTTCCCCAGGGTATTGGAAAACATAAATCCCGGCACCCACGGCTGTTTCGAAGTGACCGCAGCCCCGTAGTTGGTCAGATGATCCCGCAGTTTCACGATCAAATCCATCGGCGAAAGCATCTTTCCGGTTCCGGTCGCCGGGCACATGTTGGTACAGCGCCCGCATTCGACACAGGCATACAGATCGATCAGCTGAAGGCGGGTAAAATCTTCGATTTTCCCGACGCCGAAGGATTCCTGGGATTCGTCTTCAAAATCGATCTTGTTCAATTTTCCCGGTTTATCCGGCCGGCTCACGAACACGTTCACCGGCGCCATGATCAAATGGAAATGCTTCGATTGGGGGATATAGACCAAAAAGATCAGCAAAACGAGCAGGTGAATCCACCAAAACAGGTAGAACAGGACGAACGCCCCGGTTTTGTTCAAAAAGGAAAACCCGAGGGCGATGGCGGAAGCGACCGGCTCGCTCCAGCCGGCTTCCCGTCCCTCCCAGATCATCATCATGCCGTTGCCGAACAGGACGGCAAACATCAACGTGCCGATGAAGATCAGAACGAGGCCGTTTTTCAATCCCCTTTTCAAACGGGCGAGCTTTTCAATATAACGGCGGTAAAAGGCCCAGGCGACGGCGGCCAAGACGAGAAGGGTGACGATTTCCTGGAAAAAAGTAAACCAGGGATATAAGGGCCCCAGCGGCAAGTGGGAGCCGGGCCGGATCCCTTTCCAGATGAAATCGACCGCCCCGAATTGGACAAGGATAAACCCGTAGAACATCATGACGTGAATCGCGCCGCTCTTTTTGTCCTTCAACAGCTTCTTCTGTCCGAAAACATAAACGACGAACTGTTTCACCCGTTCCTTGAGACGCTTATCGAATTCCGCCTTTTTTCCAAGTTTCATATATTCGATTCTCGTCTTGACCACGTAAACGAACAGATAAACGGCGTAAGCGGTTACAAGAACGGCAGCCAGCAAATTGGTCCAAAGAAATGCATCCATCCCCATCTACCCCTTTCTCCTGTGGTCCCCGAACGCCTCGTCTATTACCGCAGGCGGACGAACGGGGATTCCCCATCCCCTTTGCCGCACCGAGATCGGCCGTTTTTCATCGGATTTATGTCTATTATACATCAATGAATGAGCATTCAGTCAATATTTTTTTAAAAAGCGGGGAGCCGGGGCGGCGGATTTGCGGCTGCCGGTCTTTCAACGAGACGTGTGCCGGAGGAGAAGGCCCCTCAAATTACCGCTTTTTCGTCCTCCTGGAAGGTAAAGGTCAATCGGTAAGTGCCCACATCCACCTGTTCCATGATCAACCCGTAATGGATTTTCAGCGTCCCCTTCTTTAAGTCCGGATCCCATTGAAAATCCAGTTCCTTCGTATTGGTCGTCAAATAAAAGGTCCCCAATTCGGTTTCGAAGGTCCCGCTCATTAACCGGTCCCTTTTATACGCCTGCCGCATGTTCAACGAACCCGACCGCAGGATGAGGACTTCATCCTCCTTGATTTTGACGGTCGTATGGATCGTTCCGGAATCGATGATTTCGTCATATTTCAAATAGTAAATCCCGTCTTTCTTATGAAAACGCCCAAAAGCGATCAGCTCATACTCCTCGCGGACCCCGTCCTGAAAAATGGACGTTTTTAACGATATTTTTACCGGGAATGAAAATGACACTTCACCACATCCTTTTTGCAGGGAGAATTCCGTATGCAGCACCGGCGGTGTCCGGCCGGTGACGGTTCCGGCAAAAAAGATCCGGCGGTTCCGCCGGCGGTTTTACGGGTTCTCCCGCCGGGCGCCGGCAGCCGATTCGCCGGCGGAATCCCCCGGGGGAATCCCTTTCCTCCAAAGAATCATTTTCCCTCGGGAACTGGGGAACCTTGTTCCCTTTCAAGATTCCCGTTTTAGGAATCCCTGGAATCCCGCCGTTTTCACCCCGGCCGAAAAACCCCTTCCGGCCGCGGACAAACCCGGCCGCCAATATCACCTGCCGAGGCGGCAGGCGATCCGGCGATAAACGTTCCCAGCAATATTTTAACAAAAGCCGGGGGGTGTTTAAAGGAAGGGGAATGGGAGCCGTTTCTTTTTCCGGGGATCGTTGAAAAACGGGGCGGCGGAGAAGGACCTTCTCGGCCGCGCAAGGCGGACCCTCGTTCGTAAAAAGCGGGGAGCCGGCGAAACCGGCACTTTTCCGCATGCGGGGTCGAGGTTGTACAGCCCGTTTCCGTTTTTGTATGCCGGCGAAACCGGCATTCCCCCGCATGGCACGGCCGTTTTCCTTTCCCGGGCGCGTCCTTCTCCGGGGAAACCGGCCATAGAAAGGGAAATCGGCGGGATTGGGGAATGTTGATGTATTGCTTTAAAAAAGCGAGCCAAAGGAAGCAAAAATCGGCCCCATCATGCGGAGAACCGTCCATACGGATTTTCTTGGCGAAAGCGGCGGGAAGAGGAAGACGGGCCTTCCCCTAGGATTTTTTCACCCAGCCGAGGAGGATTTCCCGGACGAGTTTGGCGGCGACGATCTGGGTTTGTTCGGTCGGATCGTAAACCGGCGCCACTTCCACGACGTCCGTCCCGATGATACGGACATCTGCCTGGGCGAGGAGCCGGACGGTTTCCAGCAGCTCTCTCGAGGTGATTCCCCCCGCTTCCGCCGTCCCGGTTCCCGGGGCAAAGGCCGGGTCGAGCACGTCGATATCGATGGTGACATACACATGCCGCCCTTTCAATTTTGGAAGGGCCCGTTTCAGCGGTTCCGCCACGTCAAATTTTGCGAGATGCATGCCCGACCGGGCGGCAAATTGAAATTCTTCCCTCGTCCCGGACCGGATGCCGAAGGAAAAGACGTTCTCCGGCCCGATCAGATCGACGGCTTTCCGGATCGGGGTGGCGTGGGACAGCTCTTCCCCTTCGTATTCCTCGCGCAAATCGGCGTGGGCGTCAATATGGATCAGGGCAAAATCCTTTCTCCTTTTGTGAACCGCGCGGATCACCCCCCAAGTGACCAGATGTTCGCCCCCCAAGCCGAGGGGAAATTTTCCATGGTCCAAAATTTTCCCGGCGAACTCCTCGATCATCGCCAGGCTCCTTGAGGCGTTGCCGAAGGGCAGCGGGATATCCCCCGCGTCAAAGTATTTGACCTCCGTCAAATGCCGGTCCAAATAGGGGCTGTATTCCTCCAGGCCGACGGACGCCTCCCGGATCCGGGCCGGGCCGAACCGGGAACCCGGGCGGAAAGAAACGGTCCAGTCCATCGGCATGCCGTAGATGACGGCTTCACTTTTTTCAAAATCCGGGCAGCTCCCGATAAACACTTTTCCGGAATAGGCTTCGTCGAATCGCAACCAGAGTCCCCCCTCATGGAAAATGGAAAAGCTATCTCGTCAAGTCTTCGACAAATTTCGGCAGAACGAACGAGGCAAAATGGTATTTTTCCGTATAATATTTCGTATCGACCGGGTAGAACCGATCCTTTTCCACCTTCAGCGGATCGTACTTTTTCGACCCGAGGGTGAAGGTCCATAAACCGCTCGGGTAAGTCGGGACGTTGGCGGTATACAAGCGGGTGATCGGGAAGATTTCCTTGACGTCGGCAAAGATCTTCCGGATCAAATCCCCTTTAAACCACGGGTTGTCGGTTTGGGCGACAAACAGGCCGTCCTCTTTCAGGGCGTTGGCGATCCCCGCGTAAAATCCTTTTGTAAACAGTTGGACGGCCGGGCCGATCGGTTCCGTCGAATCGACGAGGATCACGTCATAACGGTTTTCGCTCTCGGCGATATGCTTGAATCCGTCCGCGACCTTCACCTCCACCCGGGGATCGTCCAATTTTCCGGCGATTTCCGGCAAAAATCTTTTTGCGCTCTCGATGACCTTTCCGTCAATTTCCACAAGGGTCGCCTTCTTCACTTCCGGGTGTTTCAAAATCTCGCGGATGACTCCCCCGTCCCCGCCGCCGACCACAAGAACCTCTTCCGGCTTCGGATGGGTGAACAGGGGAACGTGGGCCATCATTTCGTGATAGACGAACTCATCCTTCTGGCTCGTCATCACCATGCCGTCCAATAAAAGCATGTTCCCCCATTCTTCCGTTTCCACCATTTCCAGCATTTGATATTCGGTTTTTTCCGTCTGCAAAGTTTTCTTTACCTTCATCGTGATCCCGAAATTTTTCGTCTGCAATTCCGTAAACCATAGCCCGCTCATCCGTGTCTCCACCTTTCTTTCCATTTCTATTCTATCCCTTTCGATTTTTCCCACCCTAAAAAGTAAACATGAAAAGTATAAAAACACGGGCCGAAAAATGCAAGGAGATTTTTTGTCCAAGGCCCGAGGGCAAAGTCGCCGTGTTCGGCTTCCGGAGCGGCATCCGGGCCCTTTTTGAGCGGCGGGAAAGGGAATGCCATTTTTTCCACACTTCCCGTACGAAAAGCGACGGAGAAAGCCCGCTTACGTTCGCCGTCCGAATCTCCCCGGCCGGCAAAAGGCGGGCGCGGATCGCTTCGTCCGGAATCATCAGCGCCTTTGACGCATCGCAACGGATAGCGGACACCGGAAGGGATGACGGACATCCTCCTCGCGATGATGGACGTTTTTTCCGGGATGATAAATATTTTTTCTTTCATGGCGGACAAATTTTTTCCATGTTGGACAAAAAATCTCTAATGATGGACCGACCGTCGAAAATGTCGGACATTCCCATGCGATGTCGGACAATTTTTTTCAAATGCTGAACCATCCGGTCGAAATGTTGGACCATCCGGCCGGAAAGCCAAAGGGAATGTCGAACGATTCATTCAAGATGTTGGACAAACGGTATCGTTTTTTGAACGTTTTGCAAAAAATGTTGAACATTTCTCCTTGTCTCCTTGGCTGTTGAACCGTCCGGTCGCGAAGAAAAATAAAATGTCGGACATTCCTGTCGGATGTTGAACACTGGGCCCCACGCCGACCGATGATCCTTTCGGCCCGCGGCCGGAAACCATGCCGCGGCTTGGGAAACGCGCAAAGGAAAAATAAATTTTGAAGCGCGGTTCCCGCGATTTTTATCGGTTTAAGGCAGCGGAGCGCGCATCCCCGGATCCCCAGGGCGGGGAATTGTCCGGCGCGCCTCTTTTGCAGCTGCGCGGAACCCCGGCCCCTTTCGCCTGCCGTCCCCCGCCCTTTTCGCCTGTTCATCCCCTCCCGGTTCCCGCGTGAAGGCCGCCTCTCCCCTTACCCGAAAAATCTCCCCTCCCCGGCCGGTTTTCCGGGTTTAATTTTTTCCCTTGTTTTCCATACTTTTAAAAAACCCTTTTTGCCCGCCTTTTTCCGGAAAGGAGGTTTTCCTGTGGAAATATTGACGGATCCCCCCGGCAACAAAAACAAAAAAATCTTTCGCATCCTGCTGCTGGTCGGGGCGGGTTTCCTCCTGTTCTCCTTCTTGAGCTATTCGGGCCTCTTCCTCTACGCCAAAATGGCCGGGCCGCCTCCCTTGGCCGTCCCCCAATCCACGGTCTATTACGCCGACGACGGTACGGTGATCGGAGAAACGGACAGCGGCGGAAAAAGGTATTGGGTAGGGCTGGACGAGATCTCCCCCTATTTCAAACAAGCGGCCATCGCCGTTGAAGACCAGCGTTTTTATTCCCATTCGGGTTTCGATTATAAACGGATTTTGGCGGCGATTTTCGCCGATCTGAAAGCGATGGCCAAGGTGCAGGGAGCCAGCACCATCACCCAGCAGTACGCCCGGAATTTGTATTTGACCCATGACAAAACGTGGGCAAGGAAAATCAAAGAGGCTCTCTATACGATCCGGCTGGAGTCCAATTACGGGAAGGATGAAATATTGGAAGGCTATCTCAATACGATCTATTTCGGCCACGGCGCCTACGGGGTGGAAGCCGCCAGCCGGTTTTATTTCGGAAAAAAGGCGAAGGATCTCGATCTGGCCGAGGCCGCGATCCTGGCCGGCATTCCGAAGGGGCCTTCCCTTTTTTCTCCCGTCATCTCCTTCGAGCGGGCAAAGAAAAGGCAGAAGCTCGTCCTTAAAAAAATGGCGGAAAACGGGATGATTTCCGAAGAAGAGGCGGAAGAAGCCTTTCGGGAAGAGCTCCACATCGCGGGAAAACATCCGGTCCGGGAAAAAATCGCCCCCTATTTTCAGGATGCCGTCCAGCAGGAACTCAAACGGGTGATGGGGCTGGACGAGCGGACGATCGCCCTGGGCGGCCTGAAAGTGTATACGTCCCTGGATCCGAAAATGCAAAAATCGGCGGAAGAAAACATGGCGAAGACCTCCCCCGCCGGCTCCGGCATCCAGGCGGCCCTGGTCGCCATGGATCCGCAAACGGGATTCGTCAAGGCGATGATCGGGGGAAGGGATTACGCCGAGTCCAGCTTCAATCGGGCGGTGAAAGCCATCCGCCAGCCGGGGTCCACGGTAAAGCCCTTTCTGTATTTCGCCGCCCTGGAGCACGGCTTCACCCCGTCCTCCACCTTGCGGAGCGAAGAAACGACCTTCTATTACGACGAAGGGCGCAGGCAATACGCGCCGAAAAATTTCAACGGCCGCTACGCGGAAGGGAATTTGACGATGGCCCAGGCCCTGGCGCTGTCCGACAATATTTATGCGGTGAAAACCCATCTTTTTTTGGGGATGGAAACGTTGAAAGAATATATGGAGAAATTCGGGATCACGTCGAAGCAGGAGGCGGTTCCGTCCCTCGCCTTGGGCACCTCGGGGGTGTCCGTCATCGAAATGGCCAAAGCCTACAGCCTCTTCGCCAACGGCGGAACGGCGGTCGAACCCCGCTTCATTCAAAAGGTCGTCGGCAAGGACGGACAGGTGATCTACGAATATAAAAAAAAGACCCGGCAGCTGTTGGATCCGAAAACCGCATTTGTCATGACCCATATGATGACGGGGATGTTCGACCCGAAGCTGAACGGTTACGCCGCGGTCACCGGCAGTTCGATGCTGAAGAAGGCCACGCGGATCTACGCGGGAAAATCCGGGTCGACCAATACGGACAGCTGGATGATCGGGTTTACGCCCGACCTGTTGGCCGCCGTCTGGACGGGGTACGACGATAACCGGGCCATCGCGGGCAGCCGGGAAAAGGCCTTCGCCAAAAATCTTTGGATCGGGTTCATGGAAGACGCCTTGAAGGGGAAACCGCTCCGCTCTTTCCAGCCGCCGAAGGGGGTGACCGGGGTTTGGATCGATCCCACCACCGGGCTTTTGGCCACGGATTCCTGCCCGGTCAAACGGCTGACCTATTATGTGGAAAACACCGAGCCGACCGAATTTTGCGCGGAACATCCCCATCTCCCGCCCGATTCGGAAAAAGGCGCGGAACCCCGGCACCGGGAGATCGAGGACGGGAAAAAGGCAGGGAAGCCTTGGTACCGGCGGTTTTTCGACTGGTTCGACTAGCCTGCCCGAAAAAGTCGAGCCGGAACAGGCATCTGTTCCCGGCAAAAAATGACCGTGAAAGAAAACGCAGCCGATGGCCCCTCCCGGGGGATGGCTGCGTTTTTCGTTTCCGGAAAAAACTTCCGAAGCTTCCGGCGCTGCCGCGAATCTTTCATCGCGCGGGAACGGATGATGTCCGAACGTTCGTTTTGGGGAACATTCGGCTCTCCGACGGGCGGGAAACCCGGTCAATACCCGCCGGGCCGGATCCGGAAAACCGGCTCATTCTTCCTCCAAATCTTTTTTCAGTTTTTCATCGGAACGCTCCCACATGCCCGGATCGTGGTTTTTCAGAAAATCGGCGAGCACTTTCTTCGATTCCTTGTCCATATGGCCGACGATAATGTGGCCTTTTAACGATTTGTCCATCCGGTTCACATGCTCGGGCAGGGATTTGTACCCCCTCCGGATGGAACGGTCGACGGTCAGCTCGCAGGCGGTCACGCCGTGATAATAGGGGCCTTCTTCCTTCCGCTCGACCGTCACCCACACCAGCCAATAGGGTTTTCCGTTCGGCACTTCCTCCTTGTTCGGGAGAAACTTGATCCCCCTTTCCACCTGGCTTCGCGCATGCATTCCGCCCATGTCGATGAAGGCCTTTCTTTCTTCCACGTCGATGAAGACCGGCGTCACGTTTTCCAGGTTCAGGACACCGGTCCCGAAGCCCCTGTGCCCGTCCGTCGGATCGTTTTTAATAATGGTAAATTGGATCTGTTTTTTCTCCTTTTTTTCTTCTTTTTCTTCCGCCATTTTTCCAACCCTCCTTGCGTCCGTCAGGCGAAGACTCCCAGGAAGATGCCGATGATGAAATGATACAGGGCGGGGACCACGTATTGGAACAAAGGTCCGATCGTCAAATGATAAAGGGGGTCGACGAAAATCAGGACGAGAAAGATGATCAGTCCGTACGCTTCCAGGGCCGCCATTCTCACCCGGACATGGGCGGGAACCAGGTCTTCCACAATCCGGTAACCGTCCAGGGGAGGCAGCGGAAGCAGATTAAACACAAAGAGAATGAGATTCAATTGGATGAACACGTTGAAAAATTGGGCCGCATAGGGGACCCACACCGATCCGGAAAAGGCGGAAAACAAGAGAAACAGGCAGGCGCCCCCGATAAAAGCCAAGAGGAGGTTGCTTAACGGCCCCGCCGCGGAAACGACCACTCCCGCCAGCCTCGGGTTTTTAAAATAAAAACGGTTGACCGGAACCGGCCTTGCCCAGCCGAACCCGGCAATGAGCAAAACGACCGTTCCGATCGGATCGAGATGGCTGATCGGATTGAGGGTTAGTCGCCCCTGGTTTTTCGCCGTCGGATCGCCGAATTTGTAAGCGAAATAGGCATGGGAAAACTCGTGAACGGTGAAGGCGATCAAAAGCGAAATGACGATAAACGGCAGACTTTGCAAATCATAATATAAAATCGAATTCAAAAATTGAATGAATCCTTCCATATCATCCGCTCCCCGAAAATGTTGCGCCTGAAAAAGTGAAGGGATGCGCCGTTTTCCGGCGGGGGCCCCGTCCCGGCGGAGCCAAAGGGACGTCCCGCCTTCCGGCTTCGTCCGGGAGGACGCCGGCTGAATGAGGGATGCTCCCTTCCATTTTCACGCGAGGTTCTTCCCGCGGCTGCCGCCGTTACATGCGGATCTTTTCGCGGCTGTCATCGTCCGCCTTGTACAGCTCCTTCAGCCGGGCAATATATTCATAGGCTTGGTCGATTTCTTCCTCCGTATATCCCTGTTTGCTTTTTAGCGAATGGATCTTTTCCGTCACCGCAAATTTCGGCAACGACTCAAAATAAAGGACGGTTGAAACGAGTTCCAAAAAACGTCCGCTTTTTTCATTCATATCCAAAAAGCAAGGTTTTAAGAACGGAAAATCTTCTTCCAACGGAAACATTTTCAAAAATTCTTCTCCGGAACCGGTGATGGAATACCTGTACTGCACGTAGCCGCCGATCTTTTCCGCCCGTTCCACGAGGAAGCCCATATTCACCAGCTCTTCGATCCGGAGGGACAGCTCCTCGGAATAGGGGCCGAAAAAATGGAAGTCGAATTTTTCCTGGAAAGGGAAGTTCAGCTTCTTGGCGATATAGATCATTTTTTGGAATTTTTTCCGGCCGGCGATTTCCCCCGAGGCCCTGACGGCAAACAAGATTTTCGCATGTTCCAACAGCATCGCGTTCCACTCCCAGCGGTTGGTATCCCGGATCACGGGATATTCAGCAATTTTCTTATCGTCCGTTTCACGTTTTTCTTTGACGATTCATCCAGCAGAAAATCGAGGGGAAAATACAATTTGTGATCGGTTCGCCTTTTCCCGCTGATGGCTTCGACGATTTCCGATTCCTGGGACAATTCCCGCAGTTCCCCTCCCGGCATCAGGAGAAAGATGGGCAGCCGTTCCCCCTCTTCGCCCGGGCGGTAGAAATCGTAGGGAAGATCCGAGGAAGAATCGATAACCAGATAGTATTCCGGATCGATGCCCGCCTTTTTAAACAAGGATACGAGTTCAAGATATTTTGGGTATTCCTTCGCCGGATCGAATTCGGTATATTTGAACAGCCGGCGGTTGATAAAGCGGTCGCACAGATCCCTTAAGACCGGGTCCTCTTCCTCCTGCCAAACCTGGAAATAATAGAAAACGACCGATTCGTCCAAATGCAGGTATTCATCGAGGGAGATGCCGCCGGCGAACAACGTGAGGAAATGGACCGGCGGATGTTTGAACGGATAGCCGTTCCGGTACAGGTTTTTTGCCCGGTGCAGGATATTGTTTAAAATCACTTCCCCGCTCCTCGTTACCGGGTGGAAGTAGACCTGCCAATACATCTGGTACCGGCTCATGATGTAATCTTCCACCGCGTGCATCCCGCTTTTTTTGAAAACCACCTGGTCTTCGTAGGGGCGCATGATCCGCAAGATCCGTTCCATGTCGAAATGGCCGTAACTGACCCCGGTGTAATAGGCATCCCTCAGCAAATAATCCATCCGGTCGGCGTCGATCTGGCTGGAAATCAGGCTTACGATCAATTTGTTCGGATAGGTTTTGGCGATCACTTCCGCCACTTTTTCCGGAAAGCCGTTCCCGACGCGGCGGAGCACCCGGTTGACTTCGGTGTCGCCCAAAATGATCGCCCGGGTAAACTTTTCATGGTCCAGATCAAAGACCTTTTCGAAGGAATGGGAAAAGGGACCGTGCCCCAAATCATGCAAAAGGGCGGCGCAGAGGGAAAGGAGCCTTTCTTCCCCGCTCCATTCCCTTTGCCCGTCAAACACGTCGTCGACGATGCGGCGGACGATTTCGTAAACGCCGAGGGAATGGCTGAACCGGCTGTGTTCCGCGCCGTGAAAGGTCAAATAGGTCGTTCCGAGCTGCCTGATCCTCCGCAAGCGCTGGAACTCCTTCGTGCCGATCAAATCCCAAATGACCCGGTCGGAAACATGGATGTAACGGTGAACCGGATCCTTAAACACCTTTTCTTCATCCAATTTTTCCGCAGCGTACGCCATGGGCAATCATCTTCCTTCATTTTTCTCCGCCCGCGGGAAGGCGGTTTTTCGGTAAAAAAGAAACATCCCATAAACGTTCCTTTTCTGCTGAACCGGGATGTTTCGGAAGGGTTTCGCAAAACCACGAGGGATCAAAAGGACGCTTCTTCACAGCCCCAATTTTTCCTTGATCTTTTCCACCAATTCCTCTTCGGTGAAAGCGGCGACGGGGCGGTTGTTCACGAAGGCGAAGGTCTTCTTTCTCCCCGGGCCGCAATAGGATTGGCACCCGATTTGTATCTCCGCATCCGGATCGATCTTTTTCAGCTTCGGGATTAAGGTTTTTAAATGAACCGCCTGGCAGTCGCCGCACACCCTGAAGACATTGGCCATCTCCGGACATTCCTTTCCGAGGAACCGCAACGGGGATTCCCGCCGCGGCAAAAAGCGTATCCGAACAGCCGCTTCCCGGAACGCCCCTTGCGGCCGTTATGAACGATGATGTAACTAAAACGTATTTTACAGATATTTTTTTTCCATATCAAGGAATCGGGCGGCAAAACCGGAAAACCGCCGTTCTTTCCGGAAGACATGCGCCCTTTCCGAAACTAGTATCCTTTCATCTCTTATTGTATAAATCAAAAAAAAATTGTCCATGCTGATTAGTAACGCGATAAACATCCAAAAATAAAATCAGGGAGTTGAAGAAGATGAAAGTTCGCCAAGATGCATGGACGGAAGAAAATGACCTGCTTCTTGCCGAAACCGTTCTGCGCCATGTGCGCGAAGGGAGCACCCAACTAAACGCCTTCGAGGAAGTCGGGGACAAGTTGAACCGGACGAGCGCCGCCTGCGGGTTCCGCTGGAACGCCGTCGTCCGCAAAAAATACGAAAAGGCGCTGGAACTGGCCAAAAAGCAGCGGAAACAGCGGCAAAGGTACTTGGGAAAGGATCACTCCGGCAAGAAAAAACTACTCTATCAACCGCCGATGCCGTCTGAAGAGGAATTGAAGCTGCTCGCGGCTCCCGCTGTCATGGACGCGGACGAAGCCGCCGGAAGCGGAGGCGGCGGGGAAAGGCCCCAGGATGTTTCCCATCCCGGCGAAAGCCTGACGCTGCCCCATGTCATCCAATTTTTGCAAAATCTGCACCTTTCCACCCTGCAATCCGGTTCGGAGAAACTGGAAAACGAACGTTTGAAAAGGGAAAATGAAGATTTGAAGAAAAAAGCGGAAGAACTGGAAAATAAAATAAAAGAATTGGAGCGGGAAGCCGAAGCGATGAAGGAAGACTACGAAACGATCATGAAAATCATGAACCGGGCGAGAAAGCTGGTCCTGTTCGAAGAGGAAGAACGTCCGGCCACCACCTTTAAAATGGACAAAAACGGAAATTTGGAAAAAATGGCCGAATAGACGTTCACCGGCGCAACCGGGAACATCGAGTAGGAGGGGGCGGCTAACCCCCGTCCCCTCACACCACCTAGCATGCGGGTCCGCACTAGGCGGTTCGTCAACCTTGACGGAGCATTCCGCGGGATGAGATTCAGTTCTTGCCGGGCTGTGCTCAGCCCTCTGACTAAGGCTCTCCGGGCTTCACCCATCTTTCCTCAATCGAGTTCCCAAGGGGAATTCTGCTTCCACGCACAGCTTCTCG